>Ga0134090_1000048_pt1 | contig 127689 bp, 118 predicted proteins | sample 1_4taG_FD_94453 | JGI IMG/M metagenome (GOLD analysis project Ga0134090, IMG submission 94453) | Switchgrass degrading microbial communities from high solid loading bioreactors in New Hampshire, USA - 1_4_20_6_A1 metaG | ecosystem: Engineered > Bioreactor > Semi-continuous > Anaerobic >...
CCATTCCGAACACGGCAGTTAAGCCCTCCAGGGCCGAAGGTACTCCGCAAGGGGGAGAATAGGTCGCTGCCCGAACTAAGTTTCAGCGGTAAGCGACCCCCCGGCGACTGCGTCGCCTCGGGGCCGCTGCCCGAGCTAGTTTGACAAAGACCACCGCGCACGTTGCGGTGGTCTTTGCGCGCTTGTACCCGGTTTCGATTCCAGGCAAGCGCGGCCACCGGGCGGTCATGGTCACTGACACTGTCAGTGAACTGTCATCATCACGAAGCTGCCTTGAGTGACCGCACGATTGGACATACACTGAAAACGTTGCCCAGGACGCCTTGGGCGTGACTTCGAGGGATGCCCAAGAACGAGGAGGAGTGCGAAGTGACCCGACTGACCGTACGCCTCTCCGCACTTCTGTTGTTGGCTGGCGTGCTTACTGCCTGCGGGAGCAAACCTGGTAGTGCGGATCCAGGTTCCCAACCCGCCCCGACAACGAGCCAGGAGAGCCAGTCGGCGCCGCGCAGTCAGTCGATCAGCGACATCCGGAAGGCGGCTGAAGAGGCCGGTTATACGGTGTCAGATGACTACGTTGATGCGTTCATGGAGGACGTGACGGGCGGTTTTGCTGTTGAGGTCCACGTCGACGACGTCGACGCCATCTACTCCGTCCTCGAATGCGGTACGGAGGAGGTCTGCATCACGAACGCCCAGCTGATCGACGAAGCCGGACGCAATGTTGCCGTCCGACGGGGGCGCATCCTCAGCAACTTCTCCAGCGATCTCAAGGGTACCCAGCACGAGGCGATTATCACCTCCATCGTGGAGGGCAAGCCGCTGCCCAAGCCGTAGAAGGCCCGGCACCATAGCAGACCACCGCTGGCGCAGCGGTGGTCTCGTTGCTTTCTAGGATCGCGATCTACCCAGGGACGAGCTGATCCCGTGTTGTGTGCCTTGGAGATCACCTGCTGGACTCCTCCATTGAAGGTCCGATGCCGCCTATCGGGGACCGACCCTAGATACCGCTTCGCTTTCGTTTCAGTTTGCCTATCCCGAGGGATAGGATTCCGCAAAACGGGTGGAGGGGGCGTGAACGACGCGTTACAATGACGCTGCCATGTGAAAGGGTGAACAGCATGTCGGTACAGAGTACGCCTACAAGTCAACGGCTGCACATCGCCTTCTTCGGCCGGCGCAACGCGGGTAAGTCGAGTCTGATCAACGCGTTGAGCCGTCAGGCGGTCTCGCTTGTCTCGCAGGTGCCCGGCACTACCACCGACCCGGTGCGGCGTCCGATGGAGCTGCACCCGCTGGGACCGGTGGTCCTCATCGACACGGCCGGCATCGACGACGAGGGAGAACTCGGCCAGCTGCGCGTGGCCCGCAGCTTTCAGGTCCTGGACCAGACGGACCTCGCGGTTGTGGTCGTCCCCGCGGGCGAGGAGCCGGGCGAGGCCGACGAGCGGCTGATGCAGGAGCTGAAGCGGCGCGGCACGCCGTCGGTCGGCGCGGTGACCAAGGCGGACCTGGATCCTGCCGGTGCGGTCCGGCAGGCCGCATTGCTGACCGAGCGTTTCGGCGTTCCGTTCTGCGCCTGCAGCAGCGAGGGCGAGCCAGGCGTGGCCGAGCTCAGGCAGCGCGTCGTCGCCGCCGCCCCCGTCGATTCTGCCGAGGTCCCGCTGCTCGCCGATCTGGTTCACGCAGGTGACCTGGTTCTCCTGGTGGTGCCCATCGACTCGGGCGCTCCGAAGGGGCGCCTCATCCTGCCGCAGGTCCAGGCGATCCGGGAAGTGCTGGATGCCGGGGCCATCGCGGTGACGGTGCGGGATCAGGAACTCCCTGGCGCGCTTCAGGCCCTGGGGCGCAGGCCTGCCCTCGTGGTCACGGACAGCCAGGTCTTCAAGCTGGTCAGCCGCGTGGTGCCGCCTGAGATCGCCCTCACGTCGTTCTCCATCCTCATGGCCCGGCACAAGGGCGACCTCGCTGAACTGGTGCAGGGAGCGAGGGCGATCGAACGGCTCCGCCCGGGAGATCGGGTGCTCATCGCGGAGACGTGTACGCACCACCAGCAGAAGGATGACATCGGCACGGTCAAGATCCCGCGGTGGCTGCGCGAGCGCGTTGGCGGGGACCTTCAGTTTGAGTGGGCGCACGGCCGCGACATGCCGGACGATCTGGAGCGGTACAAGCTCATCGTCCACTGCGGAGGCTGCATGATCAACCGGCAGTTGATGCTGAGCCGGATCCGCCGCGCCCAGGCGGCCGGCGTTCCCATCGTCAACTACGGTGTATGCATCGCATACCTGAATGGGATCCTGCCCCGGGCGCTCACGCCGTTCTCGAAGCTCAGCGGGATCTCAGGGGAGGCCACGTGATGATCCGGCAGGATGTACTGTCTCTGATCCAGCGGGCCGAGGCCGGAGGTGACCTCGGCCGGGATGAGCTGGCCTGCCTGCTCCGCCTGGAGGGCGAGGAGCAGAAGGCCCTTTTCGCCGCCGCCGACCGGGTGCGGGCGCGCACGATGGGCGACGGGGTGCACCTGCGCGGGCTCATCGAGTTCTCCAACATCTGCCGGATGGACTGCTGTTACTGCGGGATCCGGCGCTCCAACCGGCAGGTGACAAGGTACCGGATGGCGCCGGAGGAGATCATTGCGGCGGCGCACGGCGCCCACCGGCTGGGCTACGGCAGCGTTGTGCTCCAGTCCGGCGAGGGCGATGCACTGGATCCGGAGGAACTGGCCGAGGTGGTGCGCCAGATCAAGGCCACCACCCCGCTGGGCCTAACCCTGAGCGTGGGCGAGCGCACCCGGGAGGAGTACGCGCTGTGGCGGGTCGCCGGGGCAGATCGCTTCCTGCTCCGCCACGAGACCGCCGACCCTGAGCTGTTCGCCCGGCTGCGACCGGGCCGCCGCCTGGAGCAGCGGATCCAGTGCCTTCTCTGGCTGCGGGAGCTGGGCTACCAGGTGGGCAGCGGCTTCATGGTCGGACTGCCCGGCCAGACCGTTGAGACCATCGCAGACGATATCCTGCTCCTCAAGAAACTGAACGTGGAGATGGCCGGCATCGGGCCGTTCATTCCGGCCCCGAACACGCCACTGGCGGATGCGGCCGCCGGTACCGCGGACCAGACGCTGAACGCGGTGGCCTGCGTCCGGCTCACCCTGCAGGACGCGCACCTGCCGGCCACCACCGCGCTGGGCTCCATCCATCCGCAGGGCCGTCAGCTCGCCCTGCAGTGCGGGGCCAACGTGATCATGCCCAACGTCACCCCTGGGCGGTACAGGGAGCACTACCAGCTGTACCCGAACAAGATTTGCCTGCGGGAGGAGCCGGAGCAGTGCGCTCCGTGCGTCGCCGCCATGATCCTGGGTGAAGGCCGCTTCGTGGCCGCCGGTCCGGGGCACTCTCCCCGGTGGACCTGCTGAAAGGAGTCTTTGCCATGCCTACTGCCGCTGAGAAGGCCAGCTTCATCGATGATGCAGCACTCGAGCGTCTGCTCGGTTCGGCCTCGGCTCCGTCCGCTGCCCGGCTGGGGCAGATCCTCGACAAGGCGGCCCTCGCCAAGGGCCTCGACCTCGAGGAGATCGCGGACCTCCTGATGGTGGAGGATCCGGACCAGCTGCAGGCGATGTTCAGCACCGCCTACGAGATCAAGCAGAAGATCTACGGCAACCGCATCGTGCTGTTCGCACCGCTGTACGTCAGCAACCTGTGCGTGAACAACTGCCGCTACTGCGGCTTCCGCCGGTCCAACGAGGCGGAGGTGCGCCGCCGCCTCACCATGGAGGAAGTGGCGGAGGAGGTCCGTGCGCTGCTGTGCATGGGCCACAAGCGGGTGCTGCTGGAGGCCGGCGAGGACCCCGTGAACTGCGACATCGACTATATCGTCGACTGCATCAACACCATCTACAGCGTCCGCGAGGGCAAGGGCAACATCCGGCGGATCAACGTTAACATCGCCGCCACTACCGTCGAGAACTACCGCAAGCTGAAGGATGCCCACATCGGCACCTACCAGCTGTTCCAGGAGACCTACCACCGGCCCACCTACGCCCTCATGCACCCCCAGGGCCCGAAGCACAACTACGACTGGCACACCACCGCCCTGGACCGGGCGCAGGAGGCCGGCATCGACGACGTGGGCGCCGGCGTGCTCTTCGGCCTGTACGACTACCGGTATGAGGTCCTCGCACTGCTTCTGCACGTGCGCCACCTGGAGGAGCAGTTCGGTGTGGGGCCGCACACCATCTCGGTGCCCCGGCTGCAGCCGACGGTGGGCGTGGATCTCCACTCCTTCCCGCACCTGGTCTCCGACGACCAGTTTCTGAAGTTGGTGGCGATCCTGCGGCTGGCCGTTCCCTACACGGGTATGATCATCTCTACCCGGGAGACGCCGGACGTGCGGGCGCAGGTGCTCCGGCTCGGCATCTCCCAGATGAGCGCCGGCTCCAGCGTGGGCATCGGCGGCTACAGCCAGATGACCAGGGAGGAGCGGGAGGCAACCGCGCAGTTCGATCAGGGCGATCACCGGTCCCCCGATGAGGTCATCCACTGGCTGTGCGACTCCGGCTACCTGCCCAGCTACTGCACCGCCTGCTACCGGCAGGGGCGGACCGGCGACCGCTTCATGGCCCTGGCCAAGACCGGGCAGATTCAGAACCTCTGCCAGCCCAATGCGCTGCTGACCTTCCAGGAGTACCTGGAGGACTACGCCTCGGAGGAGACCCGCGAGGTCGGCAGGCGCACCGAGGCCGCGAACCTGGCGCAGATCCCCAGCGAGAAGATGCGGGCCGAGACCGAGCGGCGGCTTGCCCGGATCAAGGCTGGCGAGCGCGACCTGTACTTCTAGCGACTCCGAAGCCCACCGCACGGGCGTATGCGGTGGGCTTTGCCGATAGACGGGCTGGTGAGCCGGGACGTTACAGCAGCGGAGCCAGAGCACGCGCAGAGCAGGCAGCCCGGCCCGGGAGTGCTCGGGTTGATGGCGCGGATCACACAGCGAGGCCGACAAGTGGGCGTTTGATACACTCGCAGGACGTGCAGTCGCTCCATCTGATACAGGGGCCAGGTATGCAGCCGGTATGCACTGAACACAGTCGGCGGCCCCCGCATCTGGCGGCTCGGAGGGGGCCTCGGGAACGTGCAGAGCGCGCCGATCGCCCCGTTCAGCACCGACTGTCTCAAGCTGCAGAGGATCTTGCCGTCGACCGTATCACCAGTGTGTCAACGGATCCCCCTCGTCTTGGCCCACTGTGTCACTTCAGGGTTGAAGGGCATGCAAGATGGTGGATCTATATGCCATGGCGCCGGGTACCGCAGTCTCCTTCACTTTCTGTTGCCCCGACACCGGTGGTTCACTCCCCTCACCAGGACGCATACCCCGGGTGTGATGAGTTCAGGTCGTCTCGCTTGACACCGTCGGAACACCATGGTATGCTAACGCACAAATCCGAACAGCGATGATCGGGGACAAAACCACGTCCACCCCCAGCAGAGAGGGAGCGCCGCAGGCTGGAAGCGCCCCGGGGCACTGTGCGTGGGAAACCACCCCGTAGCTGCACGCCGAAGCCCGGTGGATAAGGCGTGAGGGAGCGCCCTGTACAGCGCACACGAGTTCCGGCCCACTCGGCCGGGAATGAGGGTGGAACCACGGGAGCGTTGGCCTCTCGTCCCTTGCGGGACGGGAGGCCTCTTCAGTTTTCGCCAAGTCTGCGAGGAAAGGGGTTCAACATCATGTCCAGCGTTGTACACGTCACCTTGCCGGACGGCAGCGTGCGGGAGTACCCGCAGGGGATCACCATCGCCGAGGCGGTGGCCCAGATCGGGCGAGGGCTGGCGAAGGCGGCCCTGGCCGCGAAGGTGGACGGCAAGGTCGTCGACCTGTCGGCCCGGCTTGACCAGGACTGCCAGTTGCAGGTTCTCACCTTCAAGGACGAGGAGGGCCGCGAGGTCTTCCGGCACACCTCCACCCACATCATGGCCCAGGCGGTGAAGCGGCTCTTCCCCGAGGCGAAACTCACGGTCGGGCCGCCCCTGGAGAACTCCTTCTACTACGACTTCGACCTGCCACGGCCGCTGACCCCCGAGGACCTGGCGGCCATCGAGGCCGAGATGGCCAGGATCGTGGAGGCCGACTACCCCATCATCCGCAAGGAGGTCAGCCGCGCGGAGGCCAAGGCTTTCTTCGCCGAGCGGGGCGAGGACTACAAGCCCCTGCTGGTCGACAAGATCCCGGAGGGCGAGGTCGTGTCGATGTACAGCCAGGGCGAGTTCACCGACCTCTGCGTCGGGCCGCACCTGCCCTCCACCGGCCGGGTGAAGGCGTTCAAGCTGCTGAACGTCGCCGGCGCCTACTGGGAGGGCAAGCAGGAGAACAAGCAGCTGCAGCGGGTGTACGGCACCTCCTTCGAGTCCAAGAAGGACCTGGACCAGTACCTCTTCCAGCTGGAGGAGGCAAAGCGGCGTGACCACCGCAAGCTCGGCCCCGAACTCGGCCTGTTCCGGTTCGAGGAGATCGCCCCCGGCTTCGCCTACTGGCTGGACAAGGGGTACAAGATCTACCGGGAGCTGGAAAACTGGAGCCGCAGCCTGCAGGCCGAGCTGGGCTACCAGGAGGTCCGCTGCCCCTGGATCGTCTCCTCCAAACTCTATGAGACCTCCGGCCACTGGTACCACTATCGGGAGAACATGTTCACCCTGAAGTCCGAGGATCAGGACTTCGGCATCAAGCCGATGAACTGCCCGAACCACTGCGTGGTGTACAAGAGCGAGCTGCGCTCCTACCGCGACCTGCCGCTCAAGATGGCGGAGTACGGCCCGCTCTCCCGGTACGAGGCCTCCGGCACCCTGCACGGCCTCCTGCGGGTGCGGGGCATGCACCAGGACGACGCCCACCTCTTCGTCCGGCCTGACCAGATCGAGGAGCAGATCCGTGAGGTCATCGGCCTGGTCGACACCATCTATGGCGCCCTGGGCCTGCCTTACGAGATCAAGCTTTCCACCCGGCCCGAGGACTTCATGGGCGAGATCGAGCTCTGGAACGAGGCCGAGGCCGCGCTGGCCCGGGCGCTGGCAGGCATGGGCCGCAGCTACAAGCTGAACCCCGGCGACGGCGCCTTCTACGGCCCGAAGCTGGACTTCGACGTCACCGACGCCCTGGGCCGCAAGTGGCAGTGCGCCACGGTGCAGCTGGACTTCCAGCTCCCGATCAAGTTCGACCTCACCTACGTCGGCGAGGACGGCAAGGAGCACCGGCCCGTGATGATCCATCGGGCGATCATGGGCACGCTGGAGCGGTTCATCGGCATCCTCACCGAGCACTACGCCGGCAACTTCCCGGCCTGGATGGCCCCGGTGCAGGCCCGGGTGCTGCCGATCACCGACCGGCACCACGAGTACGCCTCCCGGGTGTTGGCGGAGCTCAAGGCCGCCGGCCTGCGGGTGGAGAACGACACCCGCAACGAGAAGATCGGCTACAAGATCCGCGAGGCCGAGATGCAGAAGATCCCCTATATCCTGGTGGTCGGCGACAAGGAGGCCGAGGCCGGTGCCGTGGCGGTGCGCCGCCGGGGCATGAAGGACCTGGGCGCCATGCCGCTGGCCGACTTCCTGAAGCTGGCACAGGACGAGATCGCGTCCAAGGCCATGGATGACGCCTGCCAGAAGGCGGTCTCCGGCAGGAAGGAGTAGCACCCGGTCGGTCAACGGGCCGGCCCGGTCTGCGGTGGGACGCCCGTGCCGGCCCCTACGGGTACGGCGGGGGGAGCAAGATGCAGATCGAGGAGGTTTACGCCGACCTGCCCACACTGGAAACGGAGCGGCTGATCCTGCGGAAGGTCACCCTGGACGACGTGGCGGATCAGTTCGCGTGGACCTCGGATCCCCTGGTTACCCGGTTCCTGACGTCGGGACCGGAGGAGAACCCTGCCGAGACCGAGCGGTCGATCCGCCGCATCCTGGGACTCTACGCCAGCGGGCAGGTCAGACCCTGGGCGGTGGTCCTCAAGGAGACGGGACGGCAGATCGGTTCGTGCGGCTACAACTGGTGGCAGCCCAGCCACCGGCGGGCCGAGCTCTCCTACATGCTGGCCAGTGACCACTGGGGCAGGGGACTGGCCACCGAGCAGATCGACCTGAACCGAATCGAGGCGCTGGTCAGCCCTGCCAACGGGGCCTCCCGCCGGGTGCTGGAGAAGGTCGGCATGCGGCCGGAAGGGGTCCTGCGGGAAGCTGTCAACGTGAAGGGCGTCCTTGCGGATCACATCCTGTACTCGCTGCTGCGGCGGGACTGGGCGTAAGCGCTCAGCGACCGCCGCAGCACCGGTCGGGAGCGGAGCGATTCCTCACGGAGGTGTGCATCGTGGCCCGCTGGCAAGGTGTCATCCGGAACTATCAGCGGTTCCTTCCCGTAAGTGAGACAACCCCTGTGGTGACGCTGCTGGAGGGCAACACTCCCCTGGTGCCCGCCCCCCGCCTGGGGGCGCAACTGGGGCTCGACCTGTACCTCAAGTTCGAGGGGATGAACCCCACCGGCTCATTCAAGGACCGGGGCATGACCATGGCGATGTCCAAGGCCGTGGAGGCGGGGGCGAAGGCGGTGATCTGCGCCTCTACCGGCAACACCAGCGCCGCTGCGGCGGCCTATGCCGCCCGGGCCGGTCTGCCCTGCTTCGTCGTCATCCCCGACGGTGCGGTGGCGCTGGGCAAGCTGGCCCAGGCGCTGATGTACGGCGCCCGGACCATTCAGATCGAGGGCAACTTCGACGACGGCCTCCGCCTGGTCCGCCGGCTCTCCCAGGAGCACCCCGAGATCGCCCTGGTCAACTCGGTGAACCCATACCGCCTGCAGGGGCAGAAGACCGCCGCCTTCGAGGTGGTGGACGCCCTGGGCAGCTACCCCGACTTCCTGGCGATCCCCGTGGGAAACGCCGGGAACATCACCGCCTACTGGATGGGGTTCAAGGAGTACGCCGCCGCCGGCGTGGGTGCTGTGGAGTCGTGCAGTTGCAGCGGGGCGCCGTCCGGGGCCGTGCTGCCGCGGATGCTGGGGATCCAGGCGGCCGGTGCGGCGCCGCTGGTGGACGGCGGCGAGGTGGACGACCCGCAGACGGTGGGCACCGCGATCAAGATCGGCCGGCCGGCCACCCGGCAGGGGGCGATCGACGCGGTGCGGGAGTCCGGCGGCGCCTTCTGGTCGGTTACGGACGACGAGATGCTGGCGGCCTACCGGCGGTTGGCCGCAACGGAGGGCGTCTTCGCCGAGCCGGCCTCCTGCGCCTCGGTGGCCGGGCTGATCAAGCTGAGCGAGAGCGGCTACTTCCAGGGCAGGATGGGCGGTTTCATCGACGGCGTGCAGGTGCCTCCGCAGCCGCACCGGCCCTTCACCGGCCGCAGCGGAAGGCCCAAGGTGGTGGCTGTGCTCACCGGACACGGGCTGAAGGACCCCGACACCGCCATCCGGGTTTCGGCGCGGCCCGAGAAGCTGCCTGCCGATTACGGGCGGCTGGAGCGGCTCATCCTCGGGGGCTGACCGCCATGGTAAGGGTCAGCGTGCCGGCCACCAGCGCCAACCTGGGCCCGGGGTTCGACACCCTGGGCGTGGCGCTGGAGCTTCGCAACGTGATCGAGATGGACGAGTCCGGCGTGGACGACGTGGTGATCGAGGTGGAGGGGGCAGGGGGCGGCGCCCTCGAGAACCCGGCCCAGAACATGGTCTACCAGGCGGCCCGCCAGGTCTTTGAGCGGCTGGGCTACGCGCCGAACGGCCTTCTGATCCGCGAGCGGGTCGCCATTCCGGTCGCGCGGGGGATGGGTTCTTCCGCAGCCGCCATCGTCGGGGGGCTCGTGGCCGCCAACGCCCTGGTCGCCCAGATGACGGGCCGGCCCGGCCTGGACCGGACGGAGCTGCTGCGCATAGCGGTGGCTATCGAGGGCCACCCGGACAACGTGACGCCGGCCATGGTGGGCGGCTTCACGGTCTCGTGCGTGGACGACGAGCGCGGACCGCTGCATCTGCGCTTCGACCCGCCCCGAACCCTGCGGGCGGTGGTGGTGATGCCCGAGGTACAGATCAAGGGGAAGAAGACCGAGCAGTCCCGGGGGGTGCTGCCCGCCGAGGTGCCGCTGAAGGACGCCGTCTACAACCTGAACCGGACGGCGCTGCTCGTGGCCGCCCTGGCGCAGGGGCGCACCGACCTGCTGGGCGTGGCCATGCAGGATCGTCTGCACCAGCCCTACCGGGCCACCCTCGTACCCGGGCTGCGTTCGGTCTTCGAGGCAGCCCGCGCCGCGGGTGCCCTGGGTGTCGCCCTCTCCGGGGCTGGCCCCAGCGTCATCGCCTTCGTGGGCGAGTCCGCCGAGCCGGTTGCGCTGGCGATGGAGGCCGCCTTCCAGTGGGCGGGCAGCGAGGCCCGCTCGCTCACGGTGGACCTCGCCCGGGACGGCGCCCGGGTGCTTGCCGGTCCCGGGCGGGAGCGCGAGCTGCTGGACCGGCCGCCGTACTGGGGCTAACGCCCCCGCCGCCACCGGAGCCGGCGCCAGAGGTAGACCCGCCAGCCGTACCGCTCAGACAGCGCATCGCCCACCCGCTGCCAGAAGGCGCGGGCCCTCTGTGCGGCCTCAGTCGGGACGGGACGGCCAGGCGGGCCGTAGCGGGCGGCGTTGTAGTCGGCGGCGGCCCGCAGCACTTCCGCCTTCAGCGGCGGCAGGGCCTCGGCCAGGGTGCGGGCGTACTCCGGCACCGTCTGGTTGGGCCGGCGGGGCAGCCCGAACCGGCCCAGAAGCCATGCGGCCTTCTCCCAGGCCTCCTGCACGACCGAGCGCGCGTCCCGGTAGCGGAACCGGTTCTGCGCCCGCAGGGCCCAGGCAGCGGCCAGGCCCAGCAGAGCCGGCAGCGCAAGCGGGACCGTGCGCCGGGACCACTTCCGGACGGGCGTTTCAGCGCTTCCCCCGCCGCCGAACACGGGCAGATCGTCCTCCGGGGGCGACTCCTCCGGCCGCGACGGCGTGGTGGTCCTGGCGGGAGCCGGCGTCTCGTCCGCGGGATCGACCGGCGGTTCCTCCCAGGTCAGCGCGGAGATGAAGGCGCTGCGGGCGATGAGCGGCAGGTCCGAGCGGGGGGTGGGGTCGAAAGTGACCCAGCCGTAGGTCGGGAAGTAGGCTTCGACCCAGGCGTGGGCCAGGGAGTTGCGGACCTCGTAGACGTACCCGCCGAGGGCATCGACGGTGAACGACGTGGAGGCCGGGATGGCGTAGCCCTCCACGAAGCGGGCCGGGATGCCCAGCTCCCGCAGCATCACGACCATGGCCGAGGCGAAGTAGGTGCAGTAGCCCTGCCCGAGGTCGAAGAGGAAGTAGTCCACGAAGTCGCGGCCCAGCGGGGTGGGCGGCGGCGTGAGCGTGTAGGTCAGGCTGCGCAGGTACCGCTCGATCGCCTCAGCCTGCTGGTAGGGGTGGTCGGCCTGACCGGCAATCCCGCGGGTCAGAACCCCGACCCGGCTCGGCAAGCTGGGCAGCTGCAGGTAGCGCGCCAGGTCCGGCCCCACCTCACCGTTCGAGGCGAGGATCTGCTCGCGGCTGTAGAGGGGCAGGCGCGCGGTGACGGCATATGACTGGTCGCCGATCGGCTGCTCTGCGCGCAGGTTGCCCTCGGCGTCGGCCAGATACCCGGGCAGGAACTCCACCCGCCGGGGCTCAAGCACGTGAAAGATCGTCCGGCCGAAGTCGAGTTCCTGTGTTACCTCCAGTCTCAGGCTCCGGCTGAGCGCGTCGCTCGCCAGCTGGGAGGGCAGGAGGCCGTCTGCGCCGGGTACGAGTTCTGGCGACTCGCCCCGCTCCCAGGAGCTGCCGGTGTAGGTGAGGAGGGCTGCGCCCCGGAGGTAGAGCGTCTGGCTGAGGGGGCCGTCCGTCCGCACCCGGAGGGCGACCCGGTCGTCCGGCACCACCGGGCCGCCCAGCCGGCCGAGTTCCGGGGCGAACCCGGTTGCCGCCAGCGAGAAATCGCCGCCCGGGCCGAACACGCCGCCGCCCCGGAAGTTGCTGAGGGCGGGCACGATCTCCTGGATCCGACGGCCCAGTTCACCGAGGGTCACCGGCGTGAAGTGGCTGGGCAGCAGGGCGGCCACCAGCGCCGCCGCAAGCACCGCCGCCAGCGCGGGGACCACACCGGACCGCCATCCGGCGTGCCGGCCCTCCGCCCGCCACCGGGCGTCCCGCTGGGCTGCCTGGCCCAGGACCCAGAGCATGAGCGCGAGGATCACGTACGCCTGAAAGTAGCCCGCCGCCGGCTCAAAGTACCAGCCCCACTGCGTGCCGAAGAGCAGGAGGCCGAGTCCGATCGTCCAGAACGCCCGGCCGCGGCCCAGTGCCTCGGTGGTGACCAAGAGTCCGGCGCCGACGCCAGCCAGCGCGACGAGCGCAACGCCCAGGCTGTGGCCGAACGTCGCCCCCAGGTTGCCGGCCGCAAGCTCCGTCACAAGCTGCGCACCCTCGGCGGCTACGCCTGCCAGCCACTCCATGGCCGAGGGCTTCCGCACGAGGGCGACGGCCAGGGCCGCGCCTGCACCGACGGTACAGAGAACGCCGGCCAGCCGGCTGCGCCACCAGAGCCAGCTGTAGAGCACGCCGAGGCCCGCGAGGATCCACGGCCACTCCCAGGGGAGCGCCATCCGCCAGAACTCATTGAGCGAGTGCAGGACCAGCCAGACCGCGAGCAGGGCCAGAAGACCCACCGTCAGCTGATAGCCCGCGGATGGGCGTGAGGCCTCCATCCTGCACCCCCCTCCCCAACCTGGACGCGCATGGCGGCCAGGTTGCGCAGATCGGCCCCGTGGGGCACCCGGTAGACCGCCACCCGCCGGAGCGCCAGCATCTCGGCCAGCTGCGTCGCGGCCGGGTCGGCCTGCCGCGCCGCGCCCTGCCTTCCGGCGAAGGTGGCCGCATCCAGCAGGACCAGCATTACCCGGTGGTTGACGCGCAGCCGGAGCAGGCGGTCGGCCAGCCGCTGGTTCAGCCGGGGCGTGATGACGACCAGGGTGGCGCGGTTCCCCAGGTGTGCGGTCTCGGCCTCGAGGAGCCGCTCCATCAGCATCTCGCCCTCGGCCTCCGCCTCCGCCAGTACCTCCATGATCTCCCGGAAGGTCCGCTCGCCGCGGCCGGGGCTCACCGCAAACCGCTCCTGCCCCATGCAGACGAGGCCGGCCTCCATCTTGCGCCGGAGAGCCAGCGCCGCCAGGGAGGCCGCGATCTCGACAGCCGTCTCAGCGCTCGGGCCGCCGCCGGCGGCGCTGCCGTCCACGTGCACCGCACGGTTCAGGTCCAGGAAGAGGATGAGCTGAGTGGTCGCGCTCAGCTCGTACTGGCGGGTCATCAGCGTGCCCAGCCGCGCCGTGGTGCGCCAGTGGATGTGACGGGGGTTGTCGCCGGGCACGTAGTGGCGGATCTCGGCGTGGTTGGACGGGTCCTCGAACGCCCGCTCCTGCGTGCGGACCGGGCCGAAGGGCTGGGCCAGCGGGATCGGCAGGTCGCCGATGGGGTGCACCCGCGGGTAGATGGTGACCTGCTGTCGCGAGTGCAGCGTGATCTCCCGCACAAAGAGGCCCAGTGCATCGCCTGTGCGGATGCGGATGGGCCCCACGTGGCAGCGGCCCCGGCGGCGGGCCGTCAACTGCAGGCGGACCAGGCGGGTGCCCATCAGCGGCAGCGTGGTTCCCAGCCTCGGCCGGTCGCTCGCCAGCAGGTGGGACGGGGTCCCGTCGTCGACCTCAAGCCAGAGGATGGGCAGCCAGCCCTCGTTCTCCAGACGCAGCTTCGCCGTGACCGACTCCCCGACCTCGATGCGGTCGCGGTCGATGGTCAGCATGCCCGTCACGCAGCGGGAGACGTACCAGGTGGCGAGCCAGCTGCCCGCCCACAGCAGGGCGGTGAGATACAGCAGGAAGTAGGGAAGGCTGCCGCCGCTCAGGCGGGCCACCGCATAGGCGACCGCGACGAGCAGCGGCAGCCGCCAGTCACGCCTGCCGCGCCGCATGGCTCTTTACCCCCGCAGGTACCGGCACCTGGGCAAGCACCTCAGACACGAGGCCCTCGGCCCCGATGCCCCTCAGCTGGGCCTCCGGCCGCAGGATTACTCGGTGCGCCAGCACCAGGGGGGCCATCTCCTTCACGTCGTCGGGAGTGACGTACTCCCGGCCCCGGATGAGGGCGATGGCCTGGCTGGTGCGGTAGAGGGCGATGGAGCCGCGGGGGGAGGCGCCCAGGTAAGCCTCCCGGTGCTCCCGGGTCGCCTGCACGATGCGCACCATGTACTCCAGAACCGACTCGTCCACGTGCACCCCGCGGGCGACCTGCTGCAGCCGAATCACCTCGTCGGCGGTGAGCACCTGGCCCAGATCCTCGAGGGGCGGCTGCTTGGCACGCTCCACGACGGTCATCTCCTCCCGGAGCGTCGGGTAGCCCAGGCGCAGCTTCAGCAGGAAGCGGTCGAGCTGGGCCTCGGGCAGGGGGAAGGTTCCCTCGTACTCGATGGGGTTCTGCGTGGCCAGCACCAGGAAGGGGCGGGGCATGCGCCGCGTGACCCCGTCGATGGTCAGCTGCCCCTCCTCCATGCACTCCAGCAGCGCAGACTGGGTCTTGGGAGAGGTGCGGTTGATCTCGTCAGCCAGGACGATCTGGCTCATGACGGGGCCGGGGCGGAACTCGAACTCCCCGGTCCGCTGGTTGTACACGGAGACCCCCGTGACGTCGGACGGCAGCAGATCGGGGGTGAACTGGATCCGGCGGAAGTCGCAGCCGAGGGAGCGGGCGAGACTGCGCACCAGCGTGGTCTTGCCGACCCCCGGCACGTCCTCGATGAGGACGTGCCCCTGGCAGAGCAGCGCAACCAGGACGTACTCGATTTCCCGCCGCTTTCCGACGACAACCCGCTCGATGTTCTGCGTCACCCGGGTCAGCGCTTCGCTGGTTCTCAAATGCATCCACTCCTTCGGAGAATCCCGATACTGGCCTTGAGAATCGGAGAAGCGGGGCGCACGGTGGCCACCAGACCGGGGGTCGTAGTCAGATACGTGAAAAGAGGCCGATATGTTTGACGGAACTGGCCGCAGCGCCGATACCTCCCGGCCACTTCCAGGACGGATCGGAACAGTGATCGGAAGTCACGCCGTTCTGTCTCCATTTCGATTATTGGGGCACACGTCCGGACGGGTCAAGCCCGGTGCCCTGGTCGGAATGATGCCATTTCGTATGGTATAATTGGTCCAATCTCAGGGCCGAGCACGGAGAGTGGGGTGTGTGCTGGTGCCTTGGAGGGTGAGGGGTCCACTCCTGGTGGCGTTTCTGGTGCTGCTGGCCGGTTGTGGGGGTGCGCTGCGCAACGGTGCTGGCGACGAGCCGGCGGCGCAGGTGAATGGCGGCGCAGGCTCGGAAGCGCCGGAGGTGAAACCGCTTCCGGGATACCAGGCCGCGGACATCAGGGCGACCGACGTGTTCTCGGGGGAGGCGGTCTCGCTTGCGGACCTGAAGGGGCAGCCCGTGTTCCTGAACTTCTGGGCCACCTGGTGCGCGCCGTGCAAGTATGAGATGCCGGAGATGGAGGAGTTCCACCAGGAGATGGGCGACCGGGTGCGCGTGATGGCCGTCGGCGCCGACGGTTTCGAGTCCCGGGAGAAGATGGCCGCCTTCGCCGAGGCCATGGGGCTGACCTTCCTGGTGGCGCACGACGGGGGAAGCGCGGCCCGCGCCTATCAGGTGTCCGGCGTTCCGACCTCGTTTTTCATCGACGCGGACGGGGTGATCCAGGTCCGCCACACCGGCCAGCTGAGCCTCGAGCAGATGAAGGAGTACGCAGAACAGGCCTCGAAGACTGCAAAAGAGTAATCCGCAAGGGGTAAGCGCAACGCATGAGTTGGCTGGCGCGGTTCTTCCACGGCGTCGCCCATGACCGCCGCTGGTGGTGGGCGCTGCTCGTCATCAACTTCCTCGGTTCGCTGTACGGCTTCTACTGGTACTGGCCGCAGCTGTCGCAGACCCCGTACACCCGGTGGTTCATCGTGCCCGACAGCCCCGGGGCCACCTTCCTCCTTTCCATCTGGCTCGTTCTCATGCTGGCCGGGTGCGACTGGCGAGCGTCCGGAATGCAGATCCTGGGAGCGTTGGCCTTCGTCTCGAACATGAAGTACGGCCTGTGGACGGCCATCGTGCTGCCGCAGGCCGGCGTAAAGTACGGTTGGGAGTTCCAGTTCGTCCACCTGACCCTCTCGCACCTCGGAATGTGGGTCCAGGGCCTGCTCTTCGCCCGCCACTACCGTCCGGCGGCGCCGGCTGCGGGCCTGGCGCTGGCCTGGATGCTGGTGCAGGACCTGGTGGACTACAACCTGTGGATGACGCATCCCACGCTGCCGTACCAGGCCGAGTTTGCGTTCGCGCGCGCCGTGGCGGTGACCCTGTCGGCGGTCTGGGGCACGTTCCTGCTGGCGCAGGGGCTGTTCGGCCGGCGGGCCGCCGCAGGGTGAGGAAGGGAGGTCTCTCCGATGGCGGAGAAGCGGCCCGACATGCGGGTGCCGCTGGTGCGGGATAAGCAGGGGATCCTCGACCGGCTCCGGAAGATCGAGGGACAGGTGCGGGGCCTGCAGCGGATGGTGGAGGAGGACCGCTACTGCGTGGACATCCTCAACCAGGTCGCTGCGGTGGAGGCGGCCCTCAACAAGGTGGGCCTGATGCTGCTGGAAGGGCACGCCAAGGGCTGCATGGCGGCGGCCGTGCGGCGGGGCGAGGGCGACCAGGCGGTGGAAGAGTTGATGGACGTCCTGGGGCGGTTCCTGAAATGAGCAGCAGTACGCCCCGTTCGCGAGCGCGGTCAGAGCGGCTGGGCAGGGTGGTGACGACGGCGGTCGTCTCGCTGCCGCTCTGGGGCGACCTGGTGGCCCAGGCGCTCGGTTACGAGGTGTTCTACCTGACCGACCCGAAGCTGCAGGCGGTCTGGGGCACGCTCGTCCAGGTCCTGGGCGGCTGGCCCCTCTTCGCAGACGCGCTGAAGCAACTCCGGCAGGGCCGGGTGGGGCGGGCTGCGGCGGTCAGCCTCCTTTCCACCCTCATCTACGCCGGGGGTCTTTACGCCGCCGTGCGCAACGTGGCGGGCAACATCTACTTCCTGGCGGCGGGCGGCCTGATCCTGCTGGGCCACCTGCTGGACTACCTGGACAGCCGGCGCGCCGCGTAAGGGCAGGCGCGCAAAAGGAGGGCCGTGGGAGACTCCCCACGGCCCTCGGTTTTCCGCGCTCTCGGTTGCCAATGTAGGGAAGGATCAGACGCCGTACCAGCCCGGATAGCCGGCGATGCCCGGAACTCCCGCGGTGGTCGGGTAGGCGGAGGGCACCGTGGCCACGGTGGTGACAGGCACGGCATACTCATAGACACGGTAAACGGTCGCGTTCGCGGCCGGGTAGGCGGCCGCCCCCGGTGCGATGAGCAGGTCATCTGCGCCGGCCTGGGCGCCGATGAACGGGGAGAAAGCGGCGATGCTGGGTCCGAATCCACCAAAGTTCATCCGCTTGCGCTCTCCTTTCGACTCGTGACCTCGGCAAGGTCCTCCTGAGGGGGAGCCTTGCTCTCACACTATGAGGGGTCACGCGCCGGGGTGACTGCGGGGGCCTTAATGGCGATGGCCTCCAGGGCGGACCAGGTGACGGGGAACCCCCCGGGCCAGCCCGCGGCCATCAGCCGGGCGGCGGCCGCCTGCAGGGCTGCAACTTCCTGGTCGGGGAGGTCGCCGGACCAGGTGGGCGCCATCACTGACATCAGCTGCACGAAGGTCAGCGGGTTGGTGACCAGATGGCGCTGGATAAGGTTCTGCATTCCGGCGATGGTCAGCCCGGCCCCGTGCATCAGCGCGGCCAGCTCCTCGGGGCTGGGCAGCTCCGGGATCGGCGCTGCCCGGTCCGGGCCCAGGGTTGCGCGCACCACCGCGTCCATCAGCAGGAACCACTCGCGGAACCCGGGGGCCGTGGCGGCGATCAGGGCCAGGTGCCCGCCTGGCTTGAGCACGCGCGCCATCTCCCGCATCGCTCCCGGTCGGTCCTGGAACCAGTGGAAGACCGAGTTGCAGATTACCAGGTCGAACGTGGAGTCGGGAAACGGCAGGCGCTCGGCGTCGCCCAGAAGGATCCTGGCCGGCACGCCCAACTGCCGGGCCTTGGCTGTGGCCACCGCCACCATGCCCGGCGAGATGTCGATCCCCACCAGCAGGCCTGCCGGCGCGAACCAGCGGGCAGCCTCGAACAGGTTGATCCCGGTGCCGCAGCCCACGTCGAGGATGGCGGGCAGCGGCCCGACCCGCACGAAGGGCAGCAGTCGGCGAATCGCCGCAAGGTATCCGGGGCCGACCAGGTCGTCGTACAGGGCAGAGGTGCGTGTGTACCCCCTGGCCAGCCGATCCTTTGCGCCTTCCACGCGATCGCACCCCCCGGACCCCAGCATATTCACGGCGGCTGGAATCGTCCCTGGGACCGATTCGGCGGAGACCCCATAGGATGGCCTGAACCAGGAGAAATGCGCGCAGAGAGGTGGTTGCCTGATGCGACATGGTTTCATCGCCGCTCCGCCCTTCATCCCGCCGGGGGGGATGCGGCTGCCCGGTCCCCCGCCCGCCATGCCGCCCATGCCGGTTCAGATGCCCAGGCTGCCGGCGCCCCCGCAGGCCGCCCACGCAGGCGGACTCCAGCCCGCAGTCGGGGAAGGTGCGCCTGCGCAGTCGGGCCAGCCTTCCGCTCAGCCCCAGGCGGCACAGGTCGCTCCCGTGACGGTGCCGACGGTGCCGCTGCCGGGCGTCCAGGCAGTTCCGGCGATACCATTGCCGGGTGTGCAGGCTGCTCCGAACGTTCCCCTGCCGAGTGTCCAGGCCGTACCGGCGGTTCCGGGGATGTCCCTGCCGGCTGCGCAGTCGATCCCGGCGATGCCTCCGGCCGGTCCGTCGGCGAACCCGGGGGTACCCTTGCCGAGTGCGCAGTGGAGTTCAGCGATGCCTCTGCCGGCCGGCTCGTCTGTTCCGGGAACCCCCTCGCCGGGTTCTCCGTCGATCCCAGGTATGCCCCTGCCAGGTAGCCCCTCACTTCCGGGGATGCCGTTGCCGGGGGCTCCGTCGGCGCTGGGAATGCTGCTGCCGGGTCTGCAGCCGGCACCCGGACTGCCCCTGTCGGGTACGCAGCCGGCGTCAGACACGCAGGCGGGCGCACGCACGTTCACGCAGCCGCGGCAGACGGCCGAGGAGCCTGCCCCGGGACCGGCCGGCGCGCCGGGGCCCTTCTGGGCGCAGCAGCAGAACCTGGCCCAGCAGCTGCTCAAACACCAGGCGGTGCAGCAGCAGGCGGCCATGGCGGCGATGCTTCCCGGTCTGGCGGCGCAGCTGCAGGGAGCGCCGTTCTGGCCGGTGCCAGCCGCCGATACAGGCTCGACGTCCGCGGCGGACGAGGTCGCGCCCGAACCCGCTGTGACTGCGGCCGCCGAGGAGTGGGTACGGCGCCGTGCACGTCCAGGTACTTACTCCACGCGGGGGCTTCAGGGCGGCTACTCCACCCGCGGCTGAACGAGACGAAACCCCGGCCCGGGGCGCCTTGCGGCGCTTCCCGGGCCGGATCACATTTTTCCATGGCCAGAGCACCGGCTGTTGTATAAGATATTTTCATCAGCGAAACGTCTATGACACTTCCATGGAGGGTGAAGAGTTGGTACTATAGTGCATGGGGATGACGATAAATAGTACCTGGTCGAGTTGGCTATCCACTTCTGTACTCATTTGGTGACTATGTTCACAATCTTGACCGGCCCGGGCAGCCCACCGTACCGGTCAGGAATCCAATATGTTGCGCGGAGGGAACAGGCCTTCCCACCCCGAACCTTGCCGGGGCCTTCTCCAGCAGGCTGCCTGCGCCCTCCCTGCGGCAGCGACGGCCGCAATCACGACGGAGGTGCTGTTGTGGCGAAGTTGACCAAGCTGACCGCGCCCGAAGGCCAGAAGATCACCATGGAGAACGGCCGGCTGGTAGTTCCGGACAACCCCATCATCCCCTTCATCGAAGGCGATGGCACGGGTCCGGACATCTGGGCGGCCAGCCAGCCGGTGCTCGACGCCGCCGTGGCGAAGGCGTACGGCGGCAGGCGCAAGATCGCCTGGTTCGAGGTCTATGCCGGCGAGAAGTGCCTCAACAAGTTCGGTGAGTGGCTGATCGACGACACGATCGAGGCCATCCGCGAGTATCGGGTCGCCATCAAGGGGCCCCTGACGACCCCCGTTGGCGGCGGCATCCGGTCCCTCAACGTCACGCTGCGGCAGATGCTGGATCTCTATGCCTGCGTCCGCCCCGTCCGCTGGTTCCCCGGCGTGCCCAGCCCCGTGAAGGAGCCTCACAAGACCGACGTGGTCATCTTCCGCGAGAACACCGAGGACATCTACGCCGGCATCGAGTGGAAAGCCGGAACGGCCGAGGCCCGCAAGGTACAGGCGCTGCTTGCGGAGGAGATGGGCGTCCGGTTGCCGAACGCTGACCGCACTGACATGGTGGGCATCGGCATCAAGCCGGTCACCGAGTTCGGCTCCAAACGACTGGTGCGCGCCGCCATCCAGTACGCCATCGACAACAAGCGCAGGTCCGTCACCCTGGTGCACAAGGGCAACATTCAGAAGTTCACCGAAGGCGCCTTCCGCGACTGGGGCTACCAGGTCGCCGTGGAGGAGTTCCGGGACCACGTCATCACCGAGGACGAACTCTGGTCCGACGAGTACAAGGGCAAGATGCCCGAGGGCAAGATCCTCGTGCGCGACCGCATCGCCGACATCACCTTCCAGCAGCTCCTGCTGCGCCCCGAGGAGTGGGACGTGATCGCCACCCTGAACCTGAACGGCGACTACCTCTCCGACCACGTTGCAGCCATGGTGGGCGGCATCGGCATCGCGCCGGGCGCCAACATCTCCTACAGCGACGGCTACGGCCTGTTTGAGGCCACCCACGGCACCGCCCCGAAGTACGCCGGTCTCGACAAGGTCAACCCCGGTTCGGTCATCCTCTCCGGCGAGATGATGCTCCGCTACATGGGCTGGCACGAGGCCGCCGACCTGATCATCAAGGGCCTGAGCGCCACCATCGCGCAGAAGACCGTGACCTACGACTTCGCCCGGCTGACGGAGGGCGCCACCGAGGTGAAGTGCTCCGAGTTTGGCCGCCTGATCATCGAGAACATGTAGGCTATGCAACACAAGGAAGGAGCATCTATTCTCATGAAACGCCACAAGATTGCGATCATCGGATCGGGCTTCACTGGTCAGGGAACCGCCCTGTTCGCCGCCGCCCGTGACCTGGGCGACATCGTGCTCGTCGACCTGCCTGTCAAGGAGAACTTCGCCAAGGGCGTCGCCCTCGACATGATGGAAGCCATGCCCGTGTACGGCAACGACACCCGGCTCATCGGCACCGCCGACTACTCTCAGATCGCCGGGGCCGACATCGTCGTGATTACGGCGGGCGTTCCGCGCAAGCCCGGCATGAGCCGCGAGGACCTGGTGAACACCAACGCCGCCATTGTCAAGGACGTGGCGGAAAAGGTGGCCAAGTACGCCCCCGACTCCGTGATCATCGTCCTGTCCAACCCGGTCGACTCCATGACCTACGTGGCCCTGAAGGCCTCTGGCTTCCCGAGGAACCGGGTCATCGGCCAGTCCGGCGTGCTCGACACCGCCCGTTACCGCACCTTCCTGGCGGAGGCCATCGGCTGCTCCTTCCAGGATGTGGTAGGCTGCGTGCTCGGCGGCCACGGCGATGACATGGTGCCGCTGGTCCGCTACACCTCCGCCGGCGGCATCCCCGTGGAGAAGCTGCTGCCGAAGGAGACCATCGACGCCATCGTCGAGCGGACCCGCAAGGGCGGCGGCGAGATCGTCAACCTCATGGGCACCTCTGCCGGCTACGCCCCGGGGATGGCGCTGGTGGAGATGATCGAGGCCATCCTGAAGGACCGCCGGCGCATCCTGCCCTCCATCGCCTACCTTGAGGGGGAGTATGGCTGGAGTGACATGTGCCTCGGCGTCATGACCATCCTGGGCGGCAATGGTCTGGAGAAGGTGGTCGAGATCGAACTCACCCCGGAGGAGAAGGCCGCCCTCGACAAGAGCGCTTCCGGCGTGAAGCAGCTTGTGGAGATGCTGAAGGCGGGCATCCTCGCGCAGTAACGCCGCCGTCAGCAGGACGAGCGATGATCCTGGGGAGGGGGAAAATGCAATGTCTCAGCTGAAGGCGGTGTTACAGCAGAAGATCGAGGAGCAGCGTCCCCGCACGCAGCGCCTCCTGAAGGAGTTCGGCAACGTCGTCATCGACCAGGTCACCATCGAGCAGGCCATCCGCGGTGCGCGGGACGTGCGCTGCCTCGTCACCGACATCTCCTACCTGGACCCGTACGAGGGCATCCGGTTCAGGGGCAAGACCATCCCCGAGACGTTCGCGGCCCTGCCCAAGGCTCCGGGAGGGGAGTATCCCACGGTGGAGGCGTTCTGGTACTTCCTGCTCACCGGCGATGTGCCCACCCAGGAGCAGGTGGACGAGGTCGTCGCGGAGTGGAAGCAGCGGCGGGTCGTCCCGGAGTACGTCTACGACGTGATCCGGGCGCTCCCGAAAGACACCCACCCGATGACCATGCTCTCCGCCGGCATCCTGGCCATGCAGCGTGAGTCGAAGTTCGCCAGGTACTACAACTCCGGTGAGTTCAACAAGAACCGGGCCTGGGAGTACACGTACGAGGACGCAAGCGATCTGGTGGCCCGCATCCCCATGATTGCCGCGTTCATCTACCGGTACAAGTTCAAGAACGATGTGCACATCCCGCCCGACCGGGACCTGGATATGGGGGCAAACTTCGCCCACATGATGGGCGTGCCCAAGCCGTATGACGACGTATCCCGCATGTACTTTATCCTGCACTCTGACCACGAGTCGGGCAATGTATCCGCCCACACCGGCCACCTGGTCGCCTCGGCGCTCTCCGACGCCTACTATGCGTTCTCGGCGGCGCTGAACGGCCTGGCCGGCCCGCTGCACGGCCTCGCCAACCAGGAGGTCCTGCGCTGGATCATGGACTTCCAGGCCAAGCTCGGCGAGGGCGTGGAGCCCACGCGGGAGAATGTGACGGCAGCGCTGTGGGACACCCTCAACGCCGGTCAGGTTGTGCCTGGCTACGGCCACGGCGTGCTGCGCAAGACCGATCCGCGCTACACGGCGCAGCGGGAGTTCTGCCTGAAGCACATGCCCGACGACCCGCTGTTCAAGCTGGTCAGCATGATCTACGAGGTGGCTCCGGGCGTCCTCATGGAGCATGGCAAGGCCAAGAACCCGTGGCCGAACGTCGATGCCCAGTCCGGCGTCATCCAGTGGCACTACGGCGTGCGGGAGTGGGACTTCTACACGGTCCTCTTCGGCGTGGGCCGCGCCCTGGGCGTGATGGCGAACATCACCTGGGACCGGGCGCTGGGCTACCCGATCGAGCGGCCCAAGTCTGTCACCACCGACATGCTCGAGGAGTGGGCGGCCGCCGGGGGCCGTCGGTAAGACTGCAAAGCACCGAGGGGGCGGCCTTAACGGCCGCCCCCTCACGCTGTGAGAAGCACCACGGACAGGCCAGCCGAATAGGATTCGGAGAGCGGGTTCCGCCCATACCGAACCTTTGCCGCGCCATCTGCGTGATAGATGAGTAGGCTGGAGTTGGCGGTCCCGCGAGCGTGGAGGTGTGGCGATGCCGGCTGTGGTGCGAGTGTGGGTGGGTGCGACCCTGGTTGCCGCAGCGCTGCTGCTCGGCCGGCCCGCCGCGGCGTCCGAGGCCGTCCCCGTGCCCTACAGCCAGTTCCTGCGCGACGTGCGGGCCCGACAGGTGGCCGGTGTCCGCATCACCGGGCAGCGGCTGGATGCAGTGTACCGGGACGGCTCCCTGGCGACGGTGACCCTGCCGCCCGGGGAGGGGCGGCTTCAGGTGATGCTGCTGCAGTACGGCGTGCGGCTGGAGTATGCACAGCCCGCAGACCCGGGGGTGCTTCGGACAGTGGTGCGCCTGGTGCCGCCGCTGGTGGTCCTCGGGGCCATCCTCTGGCTCAGCCGCCGGGAGACCGGCCGGGGGCGGGGGCTGCTCTGGGCGGAGCAGAGCCCGGCCAGGCTCTACCGGCCTGGCAGCGACCCCGTGACGCTCAGGGACGTGGCCGGCCTAGACGAGGTGAAGGCGGAGCTGCAGGAGGTGGTCGACTTCCTGCGGGAGCCGCAGCGCTACGCTGCACTGGGGGCCCGCATCCCCCGGGGAGTCCTGCTCTCCGGACCGCCTGGCACCGGCAAGACGCTGCTGGCCCGGGCGGTGGCGGGGGAGGCCGGCGTGCCCTTCTTCTCCGCCTCGGGTTCCGACTTCGTGGAGATGTACGCCGGCACCGGAGCCGCCCGGGTACGGGCGCTGTTTGCCCGGGCACGTCAGTCGGCCCCCTGCATCCTGTTCATCGACGAGATCGACGCACTGGCCCGGCAGCGGGGCGTGAGCCCGGGGGGCGGCGCAGAGGAGCGGGAGCAGACGGTGAACCAGCTCCTGGTGGAGATGGACGGCTTCGAGAGCGCCGAGGGCATCATCGTGATTGCGGCCACAAACCGGCCGGACATCCTGGACCCCGCCATCCTCCGACCGGGCCGCTTCGACCGGCAGCTGACCGTCGAGCCGCCCGACCGCAAGGGGCGGGAGCAGATCCTGGCCGTGCACGCCCGCACCCGGCCGCTCAGCCCGGATGTGGCGCTGGACGACGTGGCCCGGCTGACCCCCGGTTTCACCGGAGCCGATCTGGCCAACCTGCTGAACGAGGCGGCCCTGCTGGCCGTGCGGGAGGGGCGGCGGGAGATCGGCTGGCAGCAGCTCGCTCAGGCCCTGGAGCGCGTGGCCTCCGGCGGCCCGCCGCGGCGCATCCGTTACGCGCCGGGCGACCGGCTGCGGGTCGCCTGCCACGAGGCCGGACACGCGCTGGTGGGGCTGTGCCTGCGGGGACCCGGCCACCTGGTTCGTGTGACGCTGCTGCCCCACGGCAGGGCCTACGGGCACACGCTCTTCCGCGACCGCGGTGAGGACCGGCTCGTACATAGCAGGCATGAGGTCCTGAACCGGCTGGCGGAGCTGTTGGCCGGGCGGGCCTCGGAGGAGCTGGTCCTGGGCGAGCCCAGCGCCGGTGCGGCCGAGGATCTGGAGCGGGCGACCCGCCTGGCCCGGCTGATGGTGACCCGCTGGGGCATGCATCCCGAGATCGGGCCGGTGCAGATGGGCGAAGCCGGTCAGGGTCCGGGCGAGGAGAGCCTGCGGGCGGTGGACCGGGCCATGCGCTCTCTGGTGGAGCAGGCCGCCGGGCTGGCCAGGAGCCTGCTGGAGGAACGGCGGTCTGCCCTGGAGCGGCTGGCCGCAGCCCTGCTCGAGCGGGAGCGGCTGGAGGGCGCCGAGGTGGAGGCGCTGGTGGCGGAGGATGTCGGCGCGACGGCTGTGGAGGCGGCGTCTGTTGAGGGTGCGACAGTGCAGATCGAGACCCCGGTTGCGGGCAGTGCCACGGCGCTGGTGGAGGGCACGTGAACGCCGCTGCAGGGGGTTGACACAGAAGATAAACCCCTCCTATAATCAGGCCAATATCTCCATCTCAGGCGATGAAGGGAACCAGTAGATGCGCCCACCCCTGCGCAGAGAGCCGGGCACGACGGTGCAAGCCCGGACAGGCGGAGGCCTTTGAACCCATCCCCGAGCCGGCGGCGACGAGCCGTCCCGGGAAGCCCGGCCCGTTATCCCCGGGGGCGCCTGGCTGGGCGCTGCCGAAAGAGTGGGCGCGCAGGCGGTTCCTGCGGCTCAGGCTGGTGGTACCACGGGAATGAACCCCGTCCGGCATGGACGGGGTTTTTGTCTTTTCATGCGCAGGTTTGCAAGGGAGGCAGTTCACGTGCGCGAGCGGTTGCAGCAGTGCAGACGGGTGATGATCAAGGTGGGCACATCGACCCTGACCCATCCCGGCGGCCATCTCCACCTGGGCCGGATGGAGGCGCTGGTACGGCAGATCGCCGATCTGCACTTTGAAGGGCGGCAGGTGGTTCTGGTCACCTCGGGCGCCGTGGGGGCCGGTCTCGGCAGGCTGGGCATGGCGGAGCGGCCGCATGAGGTGGCTGCCAAGCAGGCGCTGGCGGCGGTGGGCCAGGGGCTTCTGATGCAGCGGTACGAGGGGCTGTTCGGCGAGTACGGGCTGGTGGTGGGTCAGGTGCTGCTCACCCGGGAGGACCTGGAGGACGGGCACCGGCGGGCCTCGGCAGCCCAGGTGATGGAGCGGCTCCTCGCCTGGGGGGTCGTGCCCATCGTCAACGAGAACGACACGGTGACGAGCGAGGAGATCCGGGTCGGAGACAACGACACGCTCTCGGCCCGGGTGGCCGCGCTGATCGGCGCCGACCTGCTCGTCCTGCTCTCGGACGTGGACGGGTTCTACCCGGCAGACCCCCATTCCCACCCGGGGCTGAGGCCGTTGACGGTGGTCTCGCCGGACGACGACCTGGACGCCATGGCCGGCGGTGCCGGCTCCGCCAACGGCACGGGCGGGATGGTGACGAAGGTGGCTGCGGCCCGGATCTGCGCCGCCCACGGCATTCCGATGGTGCTGGCGCACGGCGACCGGCCGGGGGTGCTCCGGTCGATCATGGCTGGCGAGGAGATCGGCACGCTCTTTGTGCGGGAGGGATAGCGGCGATGCATGAGGAGAGGTTGACTGATGTGAGGGAGACGGACAAGCAGGTCTCGAACAGGCAGGGGGCGGATGTACGGGCGATGGCCCGGCGCGCCAGGGAGGCCCAGCGGCAGCTGGAGCTGGCGACGACGGCAGAGCGGAACGCGGCACTCGAGGCGATTGCCCGTGCGCTGGAGGAGAGGGCGGCCGAGATTGTGGCGGCCAATCGGGACGACCTGTCGGCCGCGGAGGCCGCCGGTCTGCCCGGTCCGATGATCGCCCGGCTCAGGCTGGACGAGGCGAAGCTGGCCGGTGTGATCCGGGGCGTCAGGGCCGTGGCCGCCCTCCCGGACCCGCTGGCGGCCGAGCCTGAGACCTGGGTGCGCCCCAACGGTCTGCAGATCCAGCGGGTGCGGGTTCCTCTGGGGGTCATCGGCATCATCTACGAGTCGCGCCCCGGCGTGACGGTGGACGCCGCCGTCCTCTGCCTGAAGGCGGGCAACGCCGTGCTGCTGAAGGGCGGGAAGGAGGCGGCCCGGTCCAACGCGGCCCTGGGGACGGCGATGGCGGCCGGGCTCCGGGCTGCCGGCCTGCCGGAGGAGTTGGTGCAGGTCCTGCCCTCGGCGCGTGAGGCGGCGGTGGAGCTGATGAACGCCCACGGGCTTGTGGACGTGCTGATCCCCCGGGGCGGCGCCGGGCTGATCCGGGCCACGGTGGAGCAGTCGCGGGTCCCGGTGATCGAGACGGGCACGGGGGTCTGCCACGTCTACGTTCACGAGGCGGCTGACCTGGCGATGGCCCGGGAGATCGTGCTCAACGCCAAGTGCTCCAACCCGGCGGTCTGCAACGCCGCAGAGACGCTTCTGGTGGACCGTGCGATCGCGGAACCCTTCCTGACAGAGGCCGGTCCGGCGCTCCTGGCCGCGGGCGTGCGGCTGCGGGCCTGCCCGGAAGCAACAGTGCACCTGTCGCAGGCTGCGCCGGCGGAGCAGGCCGCCATGATCGAGCCGGCCACGGAAGAGGACTGGGCCGCCGAGTACCTCGACCTGACCCTGGCTGTGAAGGTGGTGGGAGGCCTGGACGAGGCCCTGGCGCACATCGCACGCTACGGCACGCAGCACTCCGAGGCGATCGTCACGGCGGACGCCGCTGCGGCAGAGCGCTTCCTGCGAGCCGTTGATGCCGCGGCGGTCTACCGCAACGCCTCCACCCGGTTCACCGACGGCGGCGAGTTCGGCTTCGGCGCCGAGATCGGCATCTCCACGCAGAAGCTGCACGCCCGGGGCCCGATGGGGCTGGCCGAGTTGACCAGCTACAAGTACCTGCTGCGCGGCGACGGCCAGGTGCGCTGATCGAGGTTCACTATCGGTCTGCAAAGAATGTCCGATCAGAAAATACGGAACAGTGTTCCCTCTGGCGGAACATCGTGTGCTAGAATGGGGATGCAAGGTGACTGCTGGTGACGAGAGGGGCGGGGGGCTGGAGACCCGCCCCCCACGGAAGCTCGCAGTGGGCCCGGGTACCGCGGGGTGGGCTGACCCCGTGCGGGCATTCGGGCCACTCCCTCAGAAGGGAGGGAGCTGCCTGAGGGAAGAAGCGCAGACGATCCGCTCTGTAGAGCGCGCCCTGGATGTCCTGCTCTGCTTCGCCGGCGAGCGGGGCGGCCTGGGCGTGACTCAGATTGCTGCCAAGGTGGGGCTGTACAAGTCCACGGTGCACCGCATCCTGGCGGCGCTGGAGTCGCGCGGCTTCGTGCGGCGCGAGGAGGCGACCGGCCGCTACCACCTGGGGCTGAAAGCGCTGGAGCTTGCGCAGGTCTACCTGTCCTCCGGCGACCTTCCGACCATAGCGCTGGGCGAGATGCTGCAGCTCAGGGACCTCGCCCAGGAGACGGTCAGCCTCTACGTGCGTGACGGCGCCGAGCGGGTGCGCGTGCAGCGGGCCGAGGGGCCGCTGACGGTGCGGCGCGTCGTCGGTCTCGGCGAGCGACTGCCGCTCTACCTGGGCGCGTCGGGCAAGATCCTTCTGGCCTGGTGCCATCCCGCGGTGCGGGAGCGCATCCTGGACGAGCAGCTGCCGCCCGGGTTCGACCGTGCAACCCTGGAGGAGCGGCTGAAGCAGGCACGCGAGCAGGGCTGGGCGATGAGCCACGAGGAGCGGGAGGAGGGCGTCGCCTCGGTGGCGGCGCCGATCATCGACCGCACCGGGCGCTGCGTCGCTGCCCTGGCCATCTCCGGTCCGGTGACCCGCTTCACCGACGACCGGGTTGAACTCTTCAGCCGTGCTGTGCAGACAGCGGCGAGTGCGATTGGGATGAAGCTATGAGCGGGACGGGGCCACGCCGGGCTGGCGTGGCCCTGGTTCATTCCACGCCTGTCTGCGAACCCGCGGCGGGGGTGCCGAGCCCTGCCAGTCCCGGGGGGCGTCGGACGGTCCCGCCGGGTGCTGCCTCGGGTGGGAAGCACACGCGGGAAAACCGCGGGCCACCATGCATCCCACAATTCAGTGTGTTATCATTAGTCTTGAATCAGGTGAAGGGGTGATCACATGAGCCTGTTCTGGGACGACCTGGGGATGAGCTTCGATGAGCTGACCGTGGGGCAGAAGGCCAGCTTCTCCCGCAAGGTAAGCAAGCAGGACGTGCTGCAGTACATGAGCCTGTCGGGCGACCTCAACCCGCTCTACGGCGACGCGATATACGCCGGCCGTACGACCTACGGGCACCCCATCGTGCCGGCCAACATGCTGGCGGGGTTTGCGATGGGGGCTGTGGCGTCCGTGCTCCCGGGCCTCGGGTCCATCACCCACGCCCACAGTTACCGGCTCCTGCACCCGCCCCGCATCGGAGACGAGATCACCGCAGAGATGGAGATCGTGAAGCTCAACCCCGACACGGAGCGGGTGGAGATTCGGTATGTGATGCGAGACCCGACGGGTCGCCCGCTCCAGGAAGGCACCCTGGAGGTGGAGCCTCCTCAGCGGCTGAAGCCCATGCTTCGCCACGAGTATGAGTCGTTCTAGAGCCGTTGGGCCATCCGGTGCCTGAACAGAAATAGCCATTCCCAAAGCGCGTCGGGGCTGACTTATATCAACCGATTTGCTAGAGTATGTGTAGACGGAACTCATCCCGGTGTAAGCCAGTGGAGTACGGCTCCCAAGGAGGATGAAGCTGTGCGGGAACTGCACGTCGACCAGGTGGCCGACGCCATCGCCCACCTGGTGCAAGAGGCCAACTTCAAGCTGTCGGATGACGTGGTCCGGGCGCTGTCTCAGGCAAAGTCTCTGGAGGAAGCCCCCGTCGGGCAGACCGTCCTGATGCAGATCGTGGACAACTACACGATCGCAGCGGCCGAGCGGGTTCCGATGTGCCAGGATACGGGCGTCGCACTGGTCTTCCTGGAGATCGGGCAGGATCTGCACCTGGTGGGCGGCGACCTGACGGAGGCCGTGAACCGCGGCGTAGCCCGGGGCTACACCGAGGGTTACCTGCGGAAGTCCATGCTCAACGACCCGATTGAGCGGATCAACACTCGCGACAACACCCCGGCGATGATCTACATCGACATCGTGCCGGGCGATAGGCTGAAGATCAAGGTCGACACCAAGGGCGGCGGCTCCGAGAACATGAGCCAGCTCAAGATGCTGCCCCCGTCTGCCGGCTGGGAGGGCGCGCGGCAGTTCATCGTCGAGACGGTGGCTGCGGCCGGGCCCAACGCCTGCCCGCCGCTGGTGGTCGGCGTCGGCATCGGCGGCAACTTCGACAAGTGTGCACTCCTGGCCAAGAAGGCGCTTCTCCGGGAGGTCGGCTCGCCCAACCCCAACCCCGCCTGGGCCGCCCGGGAGCAGGAGCTGCTGGAGGAGATCAACAAGCTGGGCGTCGGCCCGATGGGCCTCGGCGGCACCGTGACCGCCCTGGCCGTGCACATCGAGACGATGGGCTGCCACATCACCGCCCTGCCGGTCGCTGTCAACATCGAGTGCCACAGCCACCGGCACAAGGAGGTGACCCTCTGATGGCCCGGATACACGTCACCACCCCGATCACACCGGAACAGGCCCGGCAGATCCGGGCGGGAGACGAGGTCATCATCACCGGCGAGATCTACACCGCCCGTGACGCCGCCCACAAGCGCATGGTGGAGGACCTGGCCGCCGGGCGTCCGCTGCCCTTCAACCCGGAGGGCGCCGTCATCTACTACGTGGGTCCCACGCCGCCGAAGCCCGGCCAGGTGATCGGCTCGGCCGGCCCCACCACGTCGTACCGCATGGACAAGTACACGCCCGAGATGCTCCGGCAAGGCGTGAAGCTGGTCATCGGCAAGGGTTACCGGAGCGACGAGGTGAAGGCGGCGCTGGTCGAGTACGGCGGCGCATACCTGGTCGCCACCGGCGGGGCCGGTGCGCTGCTGGCCCGCACCATCGAGGCGGCCGAGGTCGTCGCGTACGAGGATCTGGGCGCCGAGGCCATCCGCCGCCTGCGGGTGAAGGAGTTCCCCGCCATCTGCATCAACGACGCCCACGGCGGCGACCAGTACTTCGCCGGCCAGTCGCAGTGGGTGAAGCCAGACGCCATGGTGAAGCCGAAGCCGCCCGTGGCGGGCGAGTGAGCGACGACGACCCCCGGAGGTGCTCAGGCGCCGCCGGGGTCGTGCTTTGCCCCGCCGCACTCAGCTGCACGCCGCTGCACGCTGCTGCGCACTGCCGCAGTCTGCTGCGCGCCGCCGCACCCACCCGTCGCCGTGCTAGCTCCACACACACGTCGGATATGCTACAGAGCGAAGACCACCGAGAAAGGGGCGCCAGTCAGATGATCGAGAAGGAGTCCGTGCGTACCGCCGCGCTGCGCCTGCACGCGGAAAACCAGGGCAAGCTGGCCGTGGCGGCCAAGGTTCCGCTGCGCACCCAGGATGACCTGTCGCTGGCCTACTCGCCGGGGGTGGCCGAGCCCTGCCGGGAGATTGCGGCCAACCCGGACGAGGTGTACCGGTACACCGCCCGCGGCAATCTCGTGGCCGTCGTATCCGACGGCAGTGCCGTGCTCGGCCTGGGGGACATCGGTCCCGAGGCCGCACTGCCCGTCATGGAGGGCAAGGCGCTGCTGTTCAAGGCCTTCGCCGGGGTGGACGCCGTGCCGCTGGTCCTGGGGACGAAGGCGGTGGATGAGATCGTCCGCGCCGTCGCGCTGGTGGCCCCCACCTTCGGCGGGATCAACCTCGAGGACATCGCAGCGCCCCGCTGCTTCGAGGTGGAGCAGCGGCTGCGGGAGGCCCTGGACATCCCGGTCTTCCATGACGACCAGCACGGGACGGCCATCGTGATCGCGGCAGGGCTGCGCAATGCCCTGAGGGTGGTGGGAAAGGAGATCGGGGCGGTGCGGGTCGTGATCGAGGGCGCCGGGGCCGGGGGCCTGGCGGTGGCCGCACTGCTGCTGGACATGGGCGTGACGGACCTGACGCTGGTGGACTCCAGGGGCACAATCTACCCCGGACGGACGGAGGGGATGAACCCCCGGAAGGAGGAGTTGGCGCGCCGGACCAATCCCAGAGGGGTGCGGGGCGGCCTGGCGGAGGCGCTCGCCGGTGCCGACGTGGCCATCGGGCTGGCCAGGGGCGGCAGCACGACCCCGGAGATGGTGCGCGCCATGGCGCCAGATCCGATCATCTTCGCGTGCTCCAACCCTGACCCGTCGATCTGGCCCGAGGAGGCGAAGGAGGCGGGGGCCGCCGTTGTGGGCACCGGCCGCTCCGACTACCCCAACCAGCTCAACAACGTGCTCGCCTTCCCTGGCGTCTTCCGCGGCGCGCTGGACGTGCGGGCCCGAGAGATCAACGAGGCGATGAAGCAGGCCGCGGTGGCCGCCATCGCCGACCTGGTCGCGCCGGATGAGCTCTCGCCGGACTACATCATCCCGGACCCCCTTGACCCCCGGGTTGCTCCTGCCGTGGCCGCTGCGGTGGCCGCTGCCGCCATGGAGACCGGCGTAGCCAGTATGCGCCGGAACCCGGGCTGGGTGGCTTCTCATTGCCGTGAGCTTTCTGGCAGGGGTGCATGATCCTCTTGGACTTGAAAGGTGCTAACACAGCATGATGGGATGTCCATACGATTCCCAAGTGCAAGGGATCTATGATAGAATTCGTGGGTAGCCTGCTAGTTGGGTATGTGTCTGTCAGCATGTGGAGGTGGACGGATGAAGCTCTATGAGTACCTGGCCAAGCGGATGTTTGCCGAGCACGGTGTTCCCACGGGCGACGGCATCGTCTGCACCACGCCGGAGGAAGCGGAAGAAGCCGCTCGCAAGATCGGGCCGTGCGCGGTGAAGGCGCAGGTTCTCGTCGGTGGACGGGGCAAGGCCGGCGGCATCAAGCTGGCCAACACCCCTGAGGAGGCCAGGGCGAGGGCTGCGGAGATCCTGGGGATGAATCTGAAGGGCTATATCGTGGACAAGGTCCTGGTAGACCCGCAGATCAAGATCGAGAAGGAGTACTACGTTTCCATCACGCTCGACGGCATGGCCAGGAAGCCGCTGATCATGGCGTCGGCCTACGGCGGCGTCGAGATCGAGTCGGTGCCCCATGACAAGATCGTCTTCTCTCATGTGGACATCGAGACGGGGCTGATGCCCTTCCAGGCCAGGGAGATCGCCCGCAAGATCGGCTTCACGGGCGACCTGGCCCAGCAGTTCAGCAAGATCCTCGTCGGGCTGTACCAGGCCTTCCGCAAGTACGACGCGGAACTGGTGGAGATCAATCCGCTGGCCCTCACCGATAACGGCACCCGGCTCATCGCGGCCGACGGCCGGTTCAACGTCGAGGACGACTCCCTCTTCCGTCATCCGGAGTTCCCCAAGGTGGAGGAGGGAACTGAGCTGGAGAAGAAGGTGCGCGCCATCGGCCTGGCCTTCGTGCAGCTGGATGGCGACATCGCAGTCATGGCCAACGGCGCCGGTATGGCGATGGGCACCCTCGATACGCTGGCCTACTACGGCGGGCGGCCGGCCAACTTCCTGGACGCGGGCGGCGGCTCCGGCGTCGAGCCCACGGCTCAGGCGTTTGACGCGCTCCTGGGCACCCGGCCCAAGGCCATCTTCGTCAACATCTTCGGCGGCATCACCCGGTGCGACCTGGTCGCCGAGGCCATCGTGCAGGTGAAGAAGGCCAAGGGCATCGATGTGCCGCTGGTGGTGCGCATGGTGGGCACCAACGACGTGCGCGGCCGGGAAATCCTGGCCGAGGCCGGCATTCAGGCCTACACCGAGATGGGCGAGGCTGCCAAGGCCGTCGTGGCAGCAGCTTACGGCAAGGGGGCGTAGCTGAGGCATGGCTGTCATCATTAACGAGGAGACGCGCGTCGTCGTCCAGGGCATTACCGGTTCCCAGGGGCAGTTCCACACTGGCCAGATGCTGGCGTTCGGCACCAACATCGTCGGCGGCGTGAACTTCAACAAGGCGGGCCAGAAGGTCCACGGCGTGCCGGTGTACGCCACCGTCCACGAGGCGGTGGAGAAGGGCGGCGCCAACGCCTCCGTGATGTTCGTTCCGGCGCCCGGTGTGAAGGATGCCGCCTTCGAGGCCATTCACGCCGGCATCAAGGTTCTGGTGCTGGTTCCCGAGCACGTGCCCACCCAGGAGACCATGGAGATCATGGCCTACGCGAAGCAGCACGGCGTCCGGGTCATCGGCCCCAACACCTTCGGCATCATCTCGCCGGGGGCGAAGGTCAAGATGGGCATCATGCCCAACCACATCTACAAGCCGGGTCCCGTGGGCATCGTGGCCCGCTCCGGCACCCTCTCCTACGAGATCGCCTTTAACCTGTCCAACAACGGCCTCGGCCAGACCACCGTCATCGGCATGGGCGGCGACCGGGTGATCGGCACCAACTTCGTCGATGCCCTTCAGCTGTTCAACGCCGATCCCGATACCGAGGCCATCGTCATGGTGGGCGAGATCGGCGGCATCCAGGAGGAACTGGCCGCGGAGTACATCAAGGAGCACGTGAAGAAGCCGGTGGTGGCCTACCTGGCCGGCAAGTCTGCCCCTCCCGGGAAGCGGATGGGCCATGCGGGCGCCATCATCGAGGGCAACCGGGGCACCTACCAGTCCAAGGTGGAGGCCCTGACCGCCGCCGGTGTGAAGGTGGCCGCCCTGCCGTGGGAGATCGCAGATCTGGTGCGGTCTGCACTGCGGTAGCGCCGGTGCCGGGATTGCGCCAGAAGGCAGAAGTTCGGGGCAGCAGCGAGGTGCGCTGCTGCCCCTCTTGCATGCTGCTGCCCCAACACGGCAACCGGTGGGGCGAGGAAATCTGACCACTTACCGAGAATAGAAAAACTGTAATCATGTACGCGCTATGCTCGAGGAGGGACCGAGGAGTGGACCGACTGACAGTGGGTCAAAGCTATCGGCTCGTCCGCAACTTCGAGATTCATGACGAGAAGACCGGCACCCTCAGGCACCTGATCCGGGCCGGCGAGGTCGTCAAGGTGCGCAAGATCGAGGAGGCGGCTGACCGCATCTACCTGGAGGGAATCCCGACCCCGGCGTTCTACCAGGCCTTCCGGATGCACGTGAAACCCGTCGACGCATAGCTACAGGGGCAGGCCGAGCGGATCGCCGGTCTGCCCCCTTGCTGCGCGGTACATGGCCAGCAGGGTCAGCAGGGAGCTGAGGAGGCAGGACCAGCGGTACAGGTCGGCGGTCAGGTGCCAGGCCCGGTTCACCAGGGGGACGCCCGTGTGGAACCATGCGGCGTAGCACAGTTCGGCCAGGAGCGAGACCGCCAGGAGCAGGCCGCTCACCTGCAGCGTCCAGAGCAGGCCGGCGCGGCCGTGGTGCGCCAGGAACGGCGAGCGCCGTCGCGCCCATGCCCAGAGTCCTGCGGCCAGCAGCAGCCCCCAGGGCAGGGTGTACAGCCAGTCGGGCAGGACCCAGGCGGATGTGGGGAGTCGCAAGGCGCCCGCGTAGGCGAGCACGGCCAGGATGCGCGCCGGAAGACGGGGCAACGGAAGCACCTCCAAGGGACAGCTTGACCGGGTACGGGCAGTGCAAACGCAGCCACGTGGGATTCTTGTCTATAGGAAGAGGTTCCCGCATGCCGGACAGACTATGCGCATGGATCTCTACCTCTTCGGCGCCGGCGCGTCAGCCGCCGAGGGGGCCCCGGCCATCCGCGACCTGTTCGCGGTGGCCTACCGCGACCTGGGGCCGCCCTTCGACGAACAGGTGCAGGCCGTGTGGGACTTCCTGGCCGCGGTCTTCCAGCGGCCGGTGGACGGGCCCGCCGCCTTTGCGCACCTGCCGCCCCTCGATCAGGTGATCAGCCTCGTGGACTGGTCGCTGCACGCCGGCCAGGGGCTGGGTCCGGCCTACGACCCGCCGCGGCTCTACCGGGTCCGCCAGGCGCTGGAGCACCTGGTGTGCAGCGTGCTGGACGCAGCGCAGGGCCGCCGGCGTTCCGCGGACGGTCCGTACGCGCGCTTTGCCCGCTCCCTGGCGGACCGACCACCGGGAAGCTTCGTCCTGCTCTCGTTGAACTACGACACGCTGCTGGACGACGCCCTCCGGCGGGCAGGACTGCCTCCTGACTACGGCCTGGGCCCCCCGGATGTCGACCGGCCTCTGCTGCTGAAGCTGCACGGTTCCCTGAACTGGGCCCACTGTCCTGCGTGCGACCACATTGCGGTCGTGCGCGGGCAGGTGGCGCACCTCCTGCCCCGCCCCGCAAGGCTCACGTGCGACCGCTGCGGCAGCAGTCGGCTGGCCTCGGTGATCATCTCGCCCACCTGGCTGAAGCGGAACCTGCCCGCGGCGCTCAGCCGCGTCTTCGCACAGGCGCTGGAGGCGGTCCGCCGCGCCGAGCGCATCGTCATCATCGGCTACTCGCTGCCTCCGGCAGACCTGGCGGTGCAGCACCTCCTGCTGCGCGGCCTGCTCACGCGTGCACAGCTGGCGCCGCCGCAGGTGGAGGTGATCACCCGCCGGCCGTCCGGACCGACCATCGACCGCTTCCGCCGGTTCTTCGGGCCAGCGGTCACCTTCGACTGCACCGGGTTCCGGGGCCAGACCTGAACGGTTGTCCGCACGCCTGCTCCTGCGCCGCAGCCGGTTGACTTCCGTTGACGTTCCACAAACAATGAAGACTATCTCGTTGCCAGTTAATCCGTGCAGCGGGGAAGTGCACAACGATGTCTGGTATACTGTACACGGTAACCTGGGTGGAGTCGCCGGCTTCGGAATCTAGTTTTGAGGGTCGCGTAACCTTTTTGCACCCGCGCCGTTAATTCCACTGGAGCGAATTCCGGAAGGTGCGGTGCCGATTGGAGGGACCGCCTACGCATCGCACGGAGGAGTGCCGTGAGTACGTCGACGAGCAGCGGCTGGTGGAGCGGGCGAAGGACGATCCCGGCGCCTTCGGCGAACTGTACGATCTCCACTTCGACCGCATCTACGCTTACATCTACCGGAAAACCGGCGACCGGCAGGCTGCTGAGGACCTGACTGCCGACACCTTCATGAAGGCGCTGATGAACATCCGGGGGTACCGGTACACCGGGCAGCCGTTTGCGGCATGGCTCTACCGCATTGCATCCAACGTGGTAATCGACTACTACCGGGTGCGCCGGCCGACGGCTCCGCTGGAAGAAGGGTTGCCCATCATCAGCAGCATGGGCCACACGCCGGAGGAGGCTGCACTGGCCCTGGATGACCAGCAGGCGGTCGCACGGGCCGTGCGGTCGCTTTCGCCGGACCAGCAGGACGTGGTCCTGATGCGCTTTGCCGGCGACATGAAGCTGAAAGACATCGCAGCTGCGCTGGGCAAGACCGAGGGAGCCGTCAAGGCGTTGCTCTTCCGGGCGCTGGGGGCGCTGCGCAGCAAGCTGAGCGAGAGCGGGGTGCGATGATGAGCCGCTATGCAGACATCACCGAACTGATTGCGGAGCAGGTGTCCGACCGGGCCGAGCGCGCAGCGCTCGAGGAGACGGCCCGCCGGCTCGCGCGCGGCCTGGAGCGCCCCGTGCCCTACCGGCCCGAGTTCAGGGAAGCGCTGCGGCGCGATCTTCTGCTTGCCGCCCGCAAGCGGCAGCGGCCCTGGTACCGGCGCCCGGCCGTCTTCGGGTCCGTCATCGCGGTGGCGGCAGCGGTCGCCGCACTGGCGGTGGGGCTCAGCCTCTGGCAGCCGCCTGACGTTCAGGCGCCTGGCACCGGTCTGGCGGCCCAGCCTGACCCCGCTCCGGCGCAAGTGGCTCCTCCACCCACGGGCGTGCCGCAGGAACAGAACGGCCCACCGACGTCGTACCTGGTCTCGTTGCCCGCAGACCTGCCGGCCGTCACGCTTGCAGATGAGTCGGGAGCGGACGTCACGACCGCCCTTGAGACCCCGGTGGCCAGCCTTCCGGCGGGAGGCCTGCAGCTCAAACGGCTGACAGCTCGCCCAGGCGAGGCGGAGTTCCGGGCGATGGCCAGCCGGCTGGGGTTCCGCGGCGAGAGCCGCCGCACGGCGCAGGGATGGGCCATCACCGAGGATGACCGGTCGCTGACGATGACGGCGGACGGCACCGTCCAGTATGCCGACCTGAGCCCCTCCGCCCCGGACGGCTCGGCGGTGGAGGCGCAGGCCGCGGGACAGGCGGCCCGGCGCTTCCTGGATCAGGCGCTGCTGCCGGTGTACAGCCAGCCCGACATCACGACCGGCGACGACGGGTATACGGTGGTCTACACGGAGCGCGTGGAGGGCCGGCCGGTGGTCAACGCCCGCACCGAGATCGGCGTGGACTTCACCGGCACCGTGGTGCGTGCGAAGGCCTACGTGGCATCCGGCGTGACCACCCATGCCACGTACACCGACTATATAAGTGAGAGTGAGGCCCTGGCACTGGCTGAAGAGCGGGGAGGGACCTTTGAGCGGGCGGACCTGGTCTGGGTGCGCAGCGTCGGCGAGGAGACCGTTTACCTGCAGCCGGTCTGGCGGGCGTTTGGCACCGATGCGGAAGGCACCCCGGTGGCACGCTATGTGCCGGCCCTGAGACGTTGACTGAACTCCGGTGGTCCGAGGCAGGTGCCGATTGCCGCACCTGCCTCTGCTTTTATGTTGACCCTGTCCGCCATATTCTGTCATACTAAGATTGTACTGCGCCATCCTAACAGAGGAGGGATTGCCATAGACTCTACAGCAATGTTCACGATTGCACTCATTGTGGGTGTGGCACTCGTCATTGGTGTGGTGGCGTCCCAACTGGCCGACCGTATCGGCGTGCCCGCACTGGTCCTCTTCATCGGGGCCGGCATGATCCTGGGCAGTGACATTTCTGGATGGATCTACTTTGACAACGCAGTAGCGGCGCAGTTGATCGGTACGATTGCCCTGGTCGAGATCCTCTTCCAGGGCGGCCTCGAGACCGAGTGGAAACATGTGCGCAAGGTGATCGTTCCTTCCTCGATCCTCGCAACCATCGGAGTGATTCTCACCAGTGGGCTCACGGCCATCATCGCCTGGTGGGCCCTGGGCATCGACTGGAAGCTGGCCCTGCTGATCGGCTCCATCGTCGGGTCTACAGACGCCGCGGCCACCTTCGCCGTCATCGGCACGTCGGACCTGCGTGCCCGGCTGAAGTACACGCTGGAGGCCGAGTCGGGCCTGAATGACCCGATGGCCATCTTCCTCACGACGATCATGATCCAGTGGATCACCCAGGGGCCGCCCACCGCCCTCTCGGCGGTCGGCTTCCTGGTCTGGCAGATGGGCCTGGGTGTGGCCGGGGGCCTGGCGGCCGGCTGGATCATGAAGAAGCTGCTGCCGCGCATCCGCTTCCAGGCGGCGGGCCTCTACCCGATCCTCCTCACCGGCGTGGCGTTCACGGTGTTCGCCCTCGTCTCGCTGGCCAACGGAAGCGGCTACCTGGCCGTGTACATCCTGGGCATCTACCTGGCCACGCTGGACATTCCGTTCCGCCAGTCGGTCTTCCGCTTCCACGACGGCATGGCCTGGCTCTCCCAGATCGTGATGTTCACGGTGCTGGGCCTGCTGGTGTTCCCCTCGCGGATGGGGCCGGTCGCCCTTCCGGCCCTGGCGATCGCGGCTGGTCAGATCCTCATCGCCAGGCCCCTTGCCGTCTGGCTCTGTACACTCGGGCAGGGGTTCACGGCGCGTGAGTTCGTGGTGCTCGCCTGGTCGGGTCTGCGCGGGGCCGTGCCGGTCATCCTCGGCACCTATCCGCTGGTGGCCGGGGTGCCCAACAGCGACATGGTCTTCCACGTGGTCTTCTTCGTCGTGCTGATCTCGGCCACGGTACAGGGATCGACGATCTCGTGGCTGGCGGACAAGCTCGGCCAGCTGGTGAGGGGCGAGCCGCCCCGCCCGGTGCGCCTGGAGCTGATGACCATGGAGCGGCTGAACGCCGACATGCTCGAGGTGGAGCTCAACGAGTCGTCCCGCGCCACCGGAAAGCGGCTGGCGGAGCTGGCCCTGCCCGAACTGTGCACGGTGAGCGCCATCTACCGCGAAGGGCGGGTAGTTGCCCCGAGAGGCCATACCAAACTGCTGGCTGGTGACGTCTTATTTGTGCTGACACCCAAGGACCACAGTGCTCGGGTGGAGGAACTGATCGTAGGGGAAACTTGACGCGGCAGGAGATGAACTGCCGAAAGCGAATCGAAGTAGGGTTTGGCCAGCCGCCCCCCGGGTTGCAGAGGGACGGCGCACGAACTGAACCGCGCAGGAGTCGCGCTCACAGGAGGTAAACGAACCAAGATGTCTGAAGCACGTACTGTGATCATCAACGTCAGCGCCCGTCACGTGCACCTCAGCCCGGCGCACCTGGAGGCGCTTTTCGGCCCCGGGTACCAGCTCACTGTGAAGAAGGAGCTGATGCAGCCCGGGCAGTTCGCGGCGGAGGAGACCGTCGCCGTCATCGGGCCCAAGGGCTCCTTCCCGAAGGTCCGGGTTCTGGGTCCTGTCCGCGGCAGCTCGCAGGTGGAGATCTCCGCCACCGACGCCCGCACGCTGGGTGTGCCGGCGGTGGTGCGCCTGAGCGGGAACATCGCCGGCACGCCGGGGATCATCCTTGAGGGACCCAGGGGCCGCGTGGAGCTGTCCGAGGGCGTGATCGTGGCCGCCCGCCACATCCATATGACGCCGGCCGACGCCGAGAAGTACGGCGTCACCGACAAGCAGGTCGTCCGGGTGAAGACCAATGGCGGCCGCCCGCTCACGTTTGACGACGTGATCGTCCGGGTGCGCGGCGACATGGCCCTGGAGATGCACATAGACACCGACGAGGCCAACGCCGCCGGGCTGAAGGACGGCGACATCGGCGAGATCCTGCTGTAACAGCACGGGCTGCTGCCGGCCGGGGGAGTACTCCCCCGGCCGGTTTTTGCTGTGCGGGCGTAAGGCGGAGGCCCACGGATTACACTCTCCCTGGAGCGCCGCGCGCAACAATGGGTTGGAATCCAAATAGCATAATGTCGCGCCAATGGTTAGGAGGATTTTCGCGCCCCGGCGCGAAATAGTACCAAGCAAAACCATTGCAGGCGTTGCCATTGCACGTAAGCCCCGACCGCGCCGGTCGGAGGACGACTGGAGGCCAGATGCATGTACGCCAACCGCATCTACAATGCCGATGCCCGGGATATGAGCTTCATCCCCGACGGGGTAGTCGACCTGGTGGTCACCTCACCCCCCTACAACGTCGGCATCAAATACGCCACCCACGACGACAGCCTCACCATGGACGAGTACCTCGCCATGCTGGAGGCCGTCTGGCGTGAGTGCTACCGGGTGATGGCGCCCGGAGGGCGCATCGCCATCAACGTCGCCGGGGTCGACCGGAAGCCTTACCTGCCGCTGCATGCCTACATTACGCTGCAGATGAACCGGCTGGGCTTTCACATGCGGGGCGAGATCATCTGGAACAAGGGCGCCTCGGTGGGAGTCTCCACGGCGTGGGGCTCGTGGTGCAGCCCGTCCAACCCCACCCTGCGCGACCTGCACGAGTACATCCTGGTCTTCTCCAAGGGCGACTGGCGCATGGGACACCGGGGCGAGACCGATCTGGTCCCTGAGGAGTTCGTCACCTACACGAAGTCGGTCTGGGAGTTCCCCACGGTCTCGGCCAGGAAAGTGGGCCATCCTGCGCCCTTCCCGCTGGAGTTGCCGAGCCGGTTGATCAAGCTATACACTTATAAAGGCGATTTGGTGTTGGATCCGTTCAACGGCAGCGGCACCACGTGCCAGGCGGCTGCATTGCTGGGCCGGCGCTGGATCGGCGTTGACCTGGACCCGGGCTACTGCCAGTTGGCCGAGCGGAACATGCGTGCGCTGACGGAGGGCGCCGGCGACCACGCGGCCGGGAGAGCCACGGGCGTGGCGGGCGCCTAGCAGCAGAAGAGGTGGAGAGGATGGCAGGCCGACCGGTCTCAAATCTGCGCACCGCACTTCTGGAGTTGGTGCGCGGCCCCTGGCAGCAACTCTGGCTCGTCTCCCCCGCCCTGCATCTTGAGGCCCTGCGGCCCCTTCTGCCCCACCTGGAACGGGAGGGGGGCGAGGTGAGGGTGCTCACCGACCTGTCGCACCAGGCCATTGGCGATGGCCGGGTGGAGCTCGCCGCCCTGCGCCGGCTGCAGCGGCTGCCGGGATGCGAGGTGCGCTGGATCACCGACCTCGGCGCCTGCGTCTACGCGGTCGCCGGCGGAAAGGCGCTGGTGGGGAGCGGGCCCCTGACCCCTGATGGGCTGGAAGGCCCCCGTCAGTACGGGGTGGTGCTGGACCACGCCGGTCCGGTGCTGGAGGATATCGTGTACTGGTGGGAGTCGGCGCGCCGCCTCTCCCCGCAGGAGTGGCTGGCCCTGGAGGACCGCGTGGCGCTGCGGCGCGACGCCTACCGGGTCGGCGCCGAACTCTCCCGGCTCGGCGCTTTCGTGCGGGTGAGCGCCCGCGGCACCCGACGGAGCCGCCGGCTTGACCCCCGGGACTTCGGGGTGTTGGCCATGGGCGGTGTGCGGCTGAGGCCCATGGACGTGACCCTCTGCCGGCTGGACGTGGTGAGCCGGGCGAAGGAAGAGCTGGATGCGCTCCTGGCCGAGAAGGGGCTCGAGTGGAACGGCCAGTACCTGGTTCCCCGGGCCTTCCTGGAGCAGGAGTGGCCCGGGCTCTTCGCCGCCCGTGAGCGGCAGCTTGCGGCCCAGCTGGCCAACGCAGAACAGCAGGAGGCGCTGGAGGCCCAGCTGCGCGAGGCCCGGGAAATCGTGAGCGCCTTCCTGGGCGATCTCTACCCCTTCGTGGACGCCGGCGGCACCCCTGCCGACGCCTGGGTGCAGGAGCAGTGCGCCCGCCTGGTGCCCGACGACCTGGCGGAGGCCGTCAGGGCCGAGGCCGGGCTGGAGTACCGGGTGCTGACCATCCTGCCTGAGGACCGGCGCTCCATTGCCGAACTGGATCAGCTGCTCCACCACCCACGTCTCCGTTCGGTTCAGCTGACGTTTCCCCTGTGATGTCTGCCGCCGTTCAGAGGATTTGACCTTCCCCGTGTCATGTGCACCGCCCTGCGGCCCTGCCGCAGGGCGTTTTGTCTCGAATAGGTCGAAGTGCCTGCCTTCACGTGACAAATCAGGGTGTTACGATGGCGGTGACAAGGTGGATTCTGGAAGGGGGTTCGGTGGACAGCGATGACGAGCTACCGCATCGACTCGCACCCGATTCTTCCTGCAGCACCGAGGGCTCCCGTGTCCTTCGCCTGGCAGGGACGGGCGCTCACGGCCCGCGCCGGTGAGACCATCGCTGCTGCCCTGTTCGCCAACGGCATCCGCACCTTCGGCCACCACCACAAGGACGGCTCGCCCCAGGGTATCTTCTGCGCCAACGGCCAGTGCGCCCAGTGCATGGTGTTGGCCGACGGCCGGCCGGTAAAGGCCTGCATGACGCAGGTGAGACCGGGCATGCGGGTGGAGCCGCTGAACGGCCTGCCGGAGCTTCCGCCGGCGGCGCCGCAGCCGCCCCGGATGGGCGCCGTCTCCGAGGTGGCGGTGCCCGTCCTGATCATCGGCGGCGGGCCGGCCGGACTCTCCGCTGCGGCCGAGTTGGGCCGGCTGGGCATCGAGACTTTGCTGGTGGACGACAAGCACCGGCTCGGCGGCAAGCTCGTGCTCCAGACGCACCGCTTCTTCGGATCGGTGGAGGCGGTGTGGGCGGGCCGACGGGGCGTCGACATCGCCGTACTTCTGGAGGAGCAGGTGCGCGGGCTGTCCGCCGTCACGGTCTGGCTGAACAGCACCGCCCTGGCGGTCTTCAGCGACGGCAGGGTGGGCGTGCTCCGGGGGGACGAGTACGTGCTGGTGCGGCCCGAGGTCCTGCTGGTGGCCACCGGCGCCCGCGAGAGGAGCCTGGTCTTCCCCGGCAATACCCTGCCGGGGGTCTACGGCGCAGGCGCCTTTCAAACCCTGGTAAACCGCGACCTGATCCGACCTTCCCGCCGGCTGTTCATCGTGGGTGGCGGGAACGTCGGCCTGATTGCCGGCTACCATGCCCTGCAGGCGGGCATCACCGTGGTGGGCCTTGTGGAGGCCATGGCAGAGTGCGGCGGATACAAGGTGCACAAGGACAAGCTGGTCCGCATGGGCGTGCCCGTCTACACGCGCCACACCATCCTGAGTGCCAACGGACGGGACGAGGTGGAGTCCGTCACCATCGCGGCGGTGGACGAGCAGTTCCGGCCTGTGCCGGGCACCGAGCGGACGTTTGCGTGCGACACGGTGTTGGTGGCCGTGGGGCTTGACCCGGTGGACGAGCTCTACCGCCGGGCCTGCGCCTTCGGCATGCGGGCTTTCGTCGCCGGCGACGCCGAGGAGATCGCCGAGGCCTCGGCAGCGATCTTCAGCGGCCGGATCGCCGGGCGGGAGGTGGCCCGGGCCATGGGTCAGCCGATAGACGAGGTGCCGGAGGAGTGGCGTCGCATGGCGGGGATTCTGAAGAGCAAGCCCGGCGCCGTGGCCCAAGAGCGCCCTCCGGAGGTGGCGGAGGGGGTCTTCCCCGTCTTCCACTGCACGCAGGAGATCCCGTGCAACCCGTGCACCGCCGCCTGCCTGCACGGGCTGATCCGCATCGATCCTGACGACATCCGCCGGACCCCGCGGTTCACCCCCCGCAACGAAAAGGGCAAGCGCTGCGGCGGCTGCGAGCGCTGCGTCGCCCGCTGCCCCGGCCTGGCCATCACCCTGGTCGACTTCCGGCGCGACCCCTACTTCCCCACCGTGACCATCCCGTACGAGTTCCTGAAAGATACGATCCGGGTGGGCGACATGGTGACCGTGCTGGATACCGCCGGCCAGGAGCTGGGCGAGGCGGTGGTCCAGGACGTGCGCATCCACGAGGCCAACGACCGGACGCTGCTGGTGCGCGTCCAGGCGCCCAAGGCGGTTGCCACCCGGATCGCCGGCATCCGGGTGCAGCAGCCCGAGGAAGCGCTGCCGGAGGAGCGGTACACGCCGCGCCTGCAGGACGAAGCGATCCTCTGCCGTTGCAACCGCGTGACGGTGGGCGAGGTTCGCGAGCTGATCCGGCGGGGCTATCGGGACATGAACCTGATCAAGGCGGTGACCGGCGCCGGCATGGGCGCCTGCGGCGCCAAGACCTGCGGTTCGCTGATGCTGAAGCTCTTCCGGGAGGAGGGCGTGGCGCTGGACGAGGTGACGCCCCTGACACTACGCCCGCTCTTCGTCGAGGTGGAACTGGCCCGTTTCGCCGGGGCGAAGCCTGCGGTGGCGGGAGTCGGGGGCGCGGCGGAGCCGGTGGCGAGGTTCGGGGGTGCGGCGGAGCCGGCCGCAGGGGGAGCCGGTGGCGGGGCGGCTTCGGGGCTCGGCGTTCCCGCTGCGGATCTGAACGGCCGAAAGGAGGACGGCATCGATGGGTAGGCCAGCCTACGACGTGATCATCCTCGGTGCCGGCAGCGTGGGCACCCCGGCGGCGATGGCGATGGCGAGCCAGGGGCTGCGGGTGCTGGTGCTCGACCCGGCCGCCAGCCCCGGGCAGGGATCCAACAAGGCGGCCATCGGCGGCATCCGGGCGACGCACTCCGATCCGGCGAAGATCCGCCTCTGCATGCGCAGCCTGGAGATCTTCGCCACGTGGGAGCCGATCCACGGCGAGGACGTCGGCTGGCTGCAGGGTGGTTACACGTTTGTCGCGTACACGCCTCGGGAGGAGAAACTGCTCAAGGACCTGCTGGTCACGCAGAAGTCCTATGGGCTGAACATCGACTGGTACGACCGGGACGCCCTGCTGGAGATCGTCCCCGACCTGAACCCCAACGGGCTGATCGGCGGCACCTTCTCGCCCGAGGATGGGTCGGCCTCGCCGCTGCTCAGCATCCACGCCTTCTGGCGGGAGGCGGTGCGTCTCGGGGCGGAGTTCCGCTTCCGGGAGCGGCCGCTGGAGATCGAGGTGACGGGCGGCCGGGTGACGGGCGTCCGCACCGACAAGGGCGCGTACTCGGCCCCGGTGATCGTCAACGCGGCCGGGGCGTGGGCCCGCCGCGTGGCCAGGCTGGCTGGCAGCGACGTGCCGGTGACACCAGACCTGCACGAGGCGGCGATCACCGAGCCGGTGGCTCGGTTCCTGGGACCGATGGTGGTGGACATCCGCCCTGCCCCCGGATCGACGAACTTCTACTTCTACCAGCAGAAGTCCGGGCAGGTGATCTTCTGCATCACGCCGGACCCGCCCATCTGGGGTGACGACCGGAGCGAGACCAGCGCCTTCCTGCCGATGGTGGCGCCGCGGATGCTCGCCCTCATGCCGCGGCTTGCCCCGCTCCGGGTGCGGCGCACCTGGCGAGGCATGTACCCGATGAGCCCCGACGGTTCGCCCATCGTGGGCTGGGCGCCCGAGGTGGATGGCCTGCTCCACGCCGTGGGTATGTGCGGGCAGGGCTTCATGCTCGGCCCGGGCGTGGGCGAACTGCTCGCCCGGATTATCGTCGGCGGGCTGACCCCGGCCGATGGGGAGATGCTCCGGGCGCTCTCGCCGGAGCGTGCCTTCGCCGGACAGGAGGCGCTGCAGTAGGCGCGGGCCGCCGACCCGCCCTCCCGGCTACCCTTCGTACCCCGGCGGCGTGTTGAACCATCTCCCGCACGTGTCTGAGGGCAACCGGGCCTCACCCGGACCCGTCGGACGCAGCGAGTGTCAACAAAGAGTACACTGGCCGACGGGCCGCGTACTCTTTCTTGACACTCGCCGACGCCAGATGGTCATCCGGGGCCCTCAGCGGGGTCTCGGCGGTGCTTCGAACCACTTTCCGACTGGTGTTTGAAGCCCTCAGCTGGGCTTCGATTGTGCTCCGAACCACCCGCCGACTTGTGTTTGGAGTCCTCAGCCGGGTCTCAGCGGCACCTCCAACGGCCCTCCCGCACGCCATCGGGCATCGTCCGGGCCCGTCGGAGCCAGCGACTGTCAAGGAAGAGCACACTGGCCAGCGGGCCGCGTACTCTTTCTTGACACTCGCCGACGCCAGAGGGTCATCCGGAGCGCTCGGAGGAGTCTCGGCGGTACTTCGTGCCGCCCTCCGGCAGGTGTCTGAAGCCCTTAGTGAGGTCTCGACGGTGCTCCGAACCGCCCTCCGGCAGGTGTCCGGAGTCCTCGGCGGCCCCTCCAACGACCCTGCTGCACGCCATCGAGCCTCGCCTGGCCCGGGTGCGAACCACGGTCCGGGGCTGGTGCGTCATATTGGCTGGATGAGCACTGGGAGGGGGGCGAGAACCTGTGTCGTACGGCTTCGGTTTCTCCGGCACGCCGGTTGGCGTCGATCCTTTCGGCGGCGGGGCGTTCGGAGACGGTTTGGTCGGCGTGATGTTCACGATCGTGCCCATCATCGTGATCGGCGGCTTCATCTTCGGCATTGGCTCCCTCATCTTCCGCACGGTGGACAACCTGGATCAGCCGCTGCTGACCCGCAGGGCCCGAGTCGTGGGGCGGCGTCAGAGCGTGAGCAGCAGCGGGATCGACGAGCATCATCACACCCACACGTCGTACTACGTTACGTTCGAGTTCGAGGACGGCAGCCGAGAGGAGTTCTCCGTGCGGGGCGACCAGTACGCCCTGCTGATCGAGGGTGACGTTGGCACGCTGCGGTCGCAGGGCACGTGGTTCAAGGGGTTCGACCGGGAGATGTGAGCCGGGGGTCGGGGGACCGTGGGGAGGGTTGACCTGTGAGGCGAGTCGACCTCAACTGCGACATGGGTGAGTCCTTCGGCGCTTACAGCATCGGGGCTGACGAGGAGATCATGCCACTGATCTCCTCGGCCAACATTGCCTGCGGTTTTCACGGCGGCGATCCGCTGGTCATGCGCCGGGCCGTTCGCCTGGCGAGGGAGTGCGGGGTGGCCGTCGGCGCCCACCCTGGCTACCGCGACCTGGCGGGTTTCGGCCGCCGTTACATCGCCTGCAGTCCCGACGAGATCCACGGCGATGTACTGTACCAGATCGGGGCGCTTGCGGCCATCTGCAGGGCAGAGGGAGTGCCGCTCCGCCACGTGAAGCCCCACGGGGCGCTCTACAACAGGGCCGCGACCGACCCCGATGTTGCGGAGGCCATCGCCGCCGCAGTGGCCGACTTCGACCGGGGGCTCTTCCTCTTCGCTCCGCCGGGGTCGGCCCTGGAGTCGGCGGGGACGGCCGCAGGGCTGCGGGTCGTGCGCGAGGCCTTCGCGGATCGTTGCTACGCGGCCGACGGTACACTGCTGCCGCGGTCTCTCCCGGGATCGGTGCTGCACGATCCTTCGGCGGCGGCAGCCCAGGCCTGTCAGGTTGCCTGCCGCGGAACGGTGACGGCGGCGACCGGCGAGGAGGTCCCCGTTCCAGCCCGCACGATCTGCGTGCACGGAGACCACGCCGGCGCTGCGGGGCTGCTTCGCCGGATCCGAGAGTCCCTGGCTTCCGTCGGCGTGGAGGTGGCCGGGCCGCACCTTGATTAGGCAGAAGGCCGTACGCACGTCGCCGTGCGGCCCGTCACACGGGTTTCGTGAACAGCGATGCCTCCACGCAATGGGATCGATCAGGCATCCGGTGAGCCACGTCACCTATGGTGGACAGACTACGTGGTAAGCTTGTCTCGCATATCCGGTTCATTCAAGGAGGACCCGCACATGCGCATTGCCATCCCGCTGGCCGGTGACCAGGTGGCGCCTCATATCGGACACTGCCGCACCTATCTGCTTGCAGACGTGGAGGACAAGAAGGTCGTCCGTACGGTGGAAGTGACCAACCCCGGTCACGGACCCGGGGGACCGCCGCCCGTGTTCCTGGCTGACCAGGGGGTCGATCTGGTGTTGGCCTGGGGCATCCCGCCCCACGCACGCGAGATGTTGCGGAGCCGGGGCGTGGACTTCATCCTGGGCTGCAACGGTAGCGCAGCAGGCGTGCTGCAGGATTACCTGACCGGCGCACTGCAGTTGACGGATGAGGGACTGGAGGGCGGCGGCGCCTGCAACTGCAATTGACGGCGCGTTGGCAGGAGAACCCATCGGCAGAGGCGAAGGGTTGGGAGAGGCCGCAAGACACCACCCTGAGGAGGATGTCCCGTGAGCAAGGCTGAAATGTACTTCAATTTCTTGAAGGAAGAAGGATTCGTACCCAGGTACGACAACGACGGAGACATCGTCTTCAAGGCGGAGGGGCTCTCCTACCTTCTCTTCGCTTCCGAAGAGGATACTGAGTACTTCCGTCTGGCGCTGCCGTTCTTCTGGAGCATCGACAGCACCGAGGAGCGCCAGCAGGTACTTGCTGCGGCGTGCCGTGTGAATGCGGAGATCAAGGTCGTCAAGGTCTACCCGGTGGATGACAACGTGTGGGCATCGGTGGAGCTGCTCTTCGACCCGGCCGACGGCTTCAAGCCGGTGTTCAACCGGGCTCTCCGGGTGCTCCGCCACGGGGTGGATCGCTTCTCAGAGCTGATGCGTACACCGCTTCAGTGATGTTCCATGAGCCTCTGCATTCAGCCCACCGCCCGTCCGGGCGGTGGGTCTTGCTATTGCACGAGCCAGGCAGGCGAGGCATGCCCCGGCCCTCGAGCGGGCGGGAGTCCTCGCGCGGGCGGGAGCCCTCGCACGGCTGGGAGCCTCGAGCGGGCGGGGACTTCAGGCGAGCGGGGGCCATCGGGCGAGCGGGGGCCATCGGGCGGGCGGGACCCCTCGTGCAGACAGGCACAACTCGTGCAAGGAACAGGGCTGAGGACCTGCTGTCCCGGTCGCGTGTCCATCTTCGTGTCAATGGTGTCCGGATTCGGACAGGCGATGGGCCTTTCGTTGACACTCGCATAGTCCATTGTTACATTGGGTAAGGATTTCGGCCGTTATCCACAGTGGTGCCGCGCATCGATGCGCGGACGGATGAGTCTTGCGACTGGAGGACAACCACGCGATGAAGCACAAGACCTTGCGGATCGTTGCGGCAGTGCTGGCCATCGTTCTTCTGGCAGGCTGCGGCGGCGCCAAGCCTCAGGATACGTACAACAAGCAGCCCGGCACGCCCGCGGCGAACGAGCCCGTCGGAAGCCTGAAGATCGGGCAGATGGCGACCATTGACGGCCTGCCCTTCTGGGTGGCCGAGAGCAAGGACTACTACCGCCTTCAGGGCGTCGACGTGGAGCTGGTGAGCTTCAAGTCCGCCGCGGAGCGGGACGCCGCCCTGGCCAGCGGTCAGATCGACGGCACCCTGACGGATATCATGGGTGCCGTGACCCTCCACGACAACGGCACGCCGGTGCAGATCACCTCCGTCAACCTGGGGGCGACCATCGAGGAGGGGCCGTTCGCCATCGTCTCGGCCCCGGGGTCCGGCATTACCACCCCCGAGCAGCTGAAGGGCGTCGAGATCGGCATCGCCACGAACACCATCATCCACTACGTCACGGAGAAGCTGCTCCTGGAGAACGGTTTTGCACCTGAGGAGATCAAGACCATCTCCATCCCGCAGATCCCCTTGCGGTTCGAGAACCTGATGAACGGTACTATCAAGGCGGCCACACTGCCGGAGCCGCTCCTCTCCCTGGCGGTGCACAAGGGCGGCACCGTGGTGCTGACCGATGCCGAGGCGAAGCGGAACTACTCGCAGTCGGTCATCGTCTTCCGGGAGGACGCGGTGAAGGAGAAGGCCGAGGCCATCAAGCGCTTCTTCATCGCCTACAACCTGGCGGTGATCGACATCGACCGGGATCCGGAGGCGTTCAAGGAGCTTCTCGCCACCGAGGCCAACCTGCCGCCCGAGATCAAGGACTCCTGGCAGGTGATCACCTTCTCGCCGGCCCAGGCCCCGGGCAGGGCGGAGGTGGAGGAGGTCGTTGAGTGGCTCCTGGACAAGGGGTACATCAAGGAGCAGGTGTCCTACGACCAGATCGTCAACACCACGCTCCTCCCGCAGGCGCAGTGATGGGCCGCGGCGAGACCTCCGGAGGTGCTGCGATGAGCGGCGGTGCGGTTCGCTCCGAGGGGCCCCTGGTGAGCGAGCGCACGGCTCGCCCAGGCGGGGCACTCATGATCGAAGCACGAAGCATCACCTATGCGTACAAGGAGACGGTCGCCCTGCGCGACGTCTCCTTTGGCCTGCCCAGAGGGGAGACGCTGGCCGTGGTGGGCCCCTCCGGCTGCGGGAAGACCACCCTGCTCAGCCTCATCGCAGGTCTCATGCCCGCGACCGGGGGCGAACTGCGGGTGGACGGAGTGCCGGTTCAGCCACGGCGGCCCGGAACTGCGCTCATCCTGCAGGATTATGGCCTGCTCCCCTGGAAAACCGTTCGGGAGAACGTGGCGCTCGGCCTGCGCATCCGGGGCATGAAGCCGGACGGGGCGGACCAAGCGCTGCGCGAGGTGGGCATCGCCGACCTCGCGGGCCGCTGGCCCCACCAGCTCTCGGGCGGGCAGAAGCAGCGGGTGGCGATCGCACGGTCGCTGGCGCTGGGCCCCGACCTGCTGCTGATGGACGAGCCGTTCTCTGCGCTGGACGCCCTGACGCGGGAGGAGATGCAGGACCTGCTGCTCTCAATCTGGCGCAGGCACGAGACCAGCCTGGTGCTGGTGACCCACTCCATCACCGAGGCGGTCTATCTGGGCCAGCAGATCATGGTGCTCTCACCCCGCCCGGGCCGGGTCGTGGGCCTGTTCCGGAACCAGACGGTGGGCGACAGGCGGGCCGCGGCCTTCCACGAGATGGTCAACCGCGTGCGTGACGCCCTCGAGAAGGGGGTGAACGGCGGTGCCTAAGTACCGCTGGTACCACTACGCCATCGCCCTGGCCATCCTCGCCCTGGGATGGGAGGCGCTGGCCCGGGGCCTCGACATCGCCGCCTTCCCCCGGCTGGGCCCGGCGCTGGCCTCCTTCGCGGAGGGCGTGGGCCCCGGCGGGCCGTTGCCGAAGCACTTCCTCGCCAGCGCCTACCGCGTGCTCTGCTCCACGCTGATCTCGCTGGCCGCCGGCGTCCCCCTCGGGCTCTACCTCGGCCGGTCGGGCGGCCCAGTCGGTTCCGTGCTCGTCTACCTGACCTACCCCGTACCCAAGGTGGTCTTCTTACCGGTGATCATGGTGGTTCTGGGCATCGGCGACGAGTCCAAGATCTTCCTGATTACCCTGGTCATCTTCTTCCAGATCCTAGTTACGGTGAAGGACGCCGCAGCCAGCGTGCCCCGGGGGTTGATCCGTTCCGTGCAGTCGCTGGGGGGCAGCGAGTGGCAGATCTACCGCCACGTCATCCTGCCCGGCACGCTGCCGGCCATCTTCACCGCGCTGCGGCTCTCCACGGGGACGGCCGTGGCGGTCCTCTTCTTCGCCGAGACCTACGCCACCCGGGAAGGGCTGGGCTCCTTCGTGTGGGATGCCTGGTCGATGCACGCCTACGACATGATGTTCGCAGGCGTGATGGCGATGGCCCTCATGGGCTTTGGCTTCTACGTGCTGCTGGATGCTGCGGAGCGGCTCCTCTGCCCGTGGGCGGAGGGGCAGCGCTAGATCGTTACACATCGGGGAGGCGTTCTGATGGCCCCTGGCTACCAGCCTCCGGCGCCGGAGGAGAAGGAGCAGTACGTCCGCGAGCTCTTTGACAGGATCGCGGAGAACTACGACGCGATGAACCAGGTGATGTCGGCCGGGCAGTGGGAGCGCTGGCACCGGGAGTTCGTCAGGCAGACGCACTTCCGACCGGGGGAGCAGATCCTCGACGTGGCCTGCGGCACCGGCGACCTCACCCTGCTGGACGCCGCACAGGTGGCGCCCGGAGGCCGAGTGATCGGGGTCGACATCTCCGAGGGGATGCTGGAGGTGGGGCGGCGCCGGGTGGCGTCATCACCTTACCGCGACCTCATCACCCTGCAGGTGGGCAATGCGATGGACCTGCCGTTCCCCGACAACACCTTCGACGGGGTGACGATGGGCTGGGCGATGCGCAACGTGTCGTCCATCCCGAAGACCCTCGCCGAGATCCACCGGGTGCTCAAGCCGGGCGGCCGCTTCATCTGCCTGGAGGCGTCCAAGCCCTTCAGCCGGGTCATCCGAATGGGCTTCTTCCTCTACTGGAAGACCTTCCTCCCGCTGATCGACTGGTTTGTGGTGAAGGCGGGCGGCAAGGCGCGGGTCCGGCCGTACACCTACCTTTCGCGCTCGCTCGACAACTACCCCTTCCCGGACAGGCTCGAGGAGATGTTCAGGGAGGCCGGCTTCACAGAGACCGACTACCAGTTGCTCATGCTGGGGACGGTGGCCATCCATGTGGGAACCAAGCCCGCCCGGTGATGCTGTACGGCCCAGAGGGGTGCGGATACGCCGCCTCCGGGGCGACGGTGACGTGCGTCAGATCCTTATGTTCCTGCCCGACCTGTACGAGAGCAACTTCCACGGCTTCCAGGCAGACTCGCAGTTCCTGGCGGCCTGCCGGGATCGCCTGCGCGTTGCGGCGGCTGACCCCCGGCAGGCCATTTTCGTGGCCGAGGACCGGGCCGGCCTCTGCGGCTTCATCTGGGTCTCGGCCGAGGTGGACTACCGGGGGTTGCTGCGAGGCGAGGTCCGCGCCATCTACGTGCACCCGCGGATGCGGCGGCACGGCGTGGGGCGCGATCTCATGAACCACGGGGAGGCCTATCTCGCGGCCGCCGGCTGCCACGCCGTGACGCTGATGGTCACGGCCAGCAACGGGGCGGCCTGCGGCCTGTACGACTCCCTGGGGTACCGCGTGACCCGGCACCAGATGGAGAAGCCGCTGAGAGTGCATCCTGACTAACGGGATGGCACGGCGCCGCACCGGCGACCGGCCATCACCTCGCTGTGCTGCTGCTCGTCCAAAAAGATGACGACCTCTTCGATTCCGTACAAGAAGGAGATGGGACAGGTGTACGATGTCGCCATCGTGGGCGCCGGTCCTGCCGGCGCCAGCGCCGCCACGTTCACTGCTCGCGCTGGCCTCAAGACCCTGCTGGTGGATGCCGACCAGTCCATGACGCGCCGGGCCTGGATTCCCAACCACCTCGGCTTCCCGAAGGGCATCTCCGGCCCCGAGCTGGTGGATCTGGGCAAGGAGCAGGCCACGAAGTCGGGCGCAGAGCTGGTCGTCGCCAAGGTGACGGCCGTCGGGCGTGACGGCGACGGCTTCACGCTGAAGACCGAGGACGGACGGGACTTCTCCGCCCGTCAGGTCATCCTGTGCACCGGACCCCTCTGTGACCTCGCCCGTCAGGCCGGCGCCGAGGTGGTGGAGGCAAAGGAGCCCCGCATGAAAGAGGCCGTGGTCGTTGATGCCATGGGCCAGACCCGCGTGCCGGGCCTCTGGGCCGCCGGCACGTGCGCCGGAACCAGCGTCCACACCATCATCACCTCCGGCGACGGCGCGCGCGTGGCGGTCAACCTGATCAGCGCCGTCAAGGGTGCGCGGCACGTCGACCACGAGGTCATGCAGCCTGCCCGGTAGCTGCCGGGGCGCATGGCGAACCTGGAACCGCGCAGGCGGACCGGGCGTATCTGGCCGTTGTTCGGCCGGACCACCCGGTCCTCCTGTTTCCCTGGCACGGAGCGTCCGACGGCCCTTGCGCATGATTCTCCAGTCCTACTCGACTTGGCACGCGATGGGGATAGCTAGAATTCCCCGGATGGTATAGGGTAAAAGTATACGCCACCCTCCAGCTTGACCATTCTGCGGTCGCACCAGTACACTAACGGACTAGGGCGGAGCACACTTGGTGGGAGCCGCCCGCAGTCCAGACCGCGCGGAGTGAGAGACCGACGTGAACATCGTCATGCTCGGCTTGAACCACAGGACGGCTCCGGTTGAAATACGGGAGGCCCTGGCCGTGTCCGGCCCCGATACGCTTGCGGCGCTCACCCGCCTGAAGGCGTTCCCGGTCAGTGAAGGCGTGCTGCTTTCAACCTGCAACCGTTCGGAGATCTACGCGGTGGTCGAGGACCCGGCCGACGTGGACGGATCCCTGGTGGATTACCTCCTCGGCCTCGCCCTGACGCTGCACGGGCGGGAGCTCAGCCGCGCGGAACTCCAGCCGTACCTCTACCGGAGGGACGGGCTCCAGGCGGTGGAGCATCTCTTCCGTGTGGCGGCCGGCCTGGACTCGATGATCCTCGGCGAAACCCAGATCCTCGGTCAGGTGCGCAACGCCCACCGTGACGCCGTTCAGGCGCAGACGGTGGGGAAGGTGCTGCACCAGGTCTTCCACCAGGCGGTTGCCGTGGGCAAGCGCGCCCAGTCGGAGACCCGGATCGGCCAGAGCGCCGTCAGCGTCTCCTACGCGGCGGTGGAACTGGCCCGGAAGGTCTTCCGCAGCCTGGAGGGGCGGCGCTGCCTGGCGATCGGCGCGGGCGAGACCGCCAAGCTGACGCTGCGCCACCTCCTGTCCGCCGGGGTGCGCGACCTCATCGTCGCCAACCGGACCCTGGACCGGGCGGAGAGCCTTGTCCGGGAGATCGGCGGGCGGGCCATTCCCCTGGACCGGGTGCCGGAGGCGCTCGCGGCGGTGGACGTGGTGATCTCCTCCACCGGAGCACCCGGCTTCGTGGTGAAGCGCCAGCACGTGGAGGAGGCGGTGCGGGCCCGGCGGGGCCGGCCGGTCTTCCTGTTTGACATCGCCGTGCCCCGGGACATAGACCCTGCGGTCGCCCAGGTGGCTGGCGCCTACCTCTACGACATCGACGACCTGGAGGCGGTGATCAGCGCCAACCTGTCCGAGCGGGCGCAGGAGGCCCGCAAGGTGGAGCGCATCATCGCCGGGGAGTTGGAGCGCTTCCGGCAGTGGGCTGCGTCGCTGGCCGTGGTGCCGACGATCCGGATGCTGCGGGAGAAGATGGAGGCCATCCGGGAGCAGGAACTCATCCGCACCTTCAACCGCCTGCCCGATCTTACGGAGCACGAGCGCAAGGTCATCGCGGCGATGACCGTGACCCTGATCAACAAGATCCTGAACGACCCGACCCAGCAGTTGAAAGGGATGGCGGGCGAGGGGTCAGCAAGCCTGGCGATTGAGACCGTGCACCGGCTGTTCGACCTGCAGCGGCACCGGGCCGAGGCCGCGGTCGAGAACGGGAGCGCACCATGATGGCCGGCCTGGTCACCCCGGTCGCCGGCGGCGCAGCCGTCCTCTACACCCTCGGCGCCGTGGCCCACCTCACCCTGTTCTTCCGGCGGGGCTACGAGGGGCTGGCCCGCTGGTCGACCCGGGCGGCCTGGGCAGCCCACACGCTGGCGCTGCTGCTGCTCATGGTCGAGACCGGGCGGGCCCCGGTCTACAGCCTCTACGAGGTCTCCCTGCTGCTGCCCTGGCTCCTGGAGACGCCGTACGTCGTCACCGAGATCGTGAAGCACAACCAGTCGGCGGGCGCCTTCCTGACTCCCGTGGTCGCCGCCGCACTTGTCATCTCGCTCATCCTGCCCCACCCGGGGGAGGCGCCGAACCTCGGGGCCCATCCGGAGCGGCTGGTGGTGTGGCACGTCGGGGTGACGCTTCTGGGCTACTTCTTCCTCCTGGTGGCATCGGTCGCAGGGGCGCTCTACCTGGTGCAGGACCGCAACCTGCGTCGCAAGTCGTTCAGCCCCATCTACCACGCGGTGCCGGCCCTGGAGTGGCTCGACCAGTCGGTGGGCTGGCTGGTGGCCATCGGGTTCCCCCTGCTGACGCTGGGCGTCACCGCAGGGCTTACTTTCGCGCACCGCACCTGGTCCGCCTTCTGGCCGGCGGACCCCAAGGTGCTCTTCACGCTTCTGCTCTGGCTGACCTACGGTGGCTACCTGGTGATGCGGAAGGCGCGGCAGTGGGGCGGCCGGTGGGCGGCCTGGTGGATGGTGGCCGCGGGCACCGCGCTCCTGGTCAACTACCTCGTCATCAACATGGCCTCCGGCGTGCACCGCTTCTAGACTGCGAGGGGAGCTGATGGACCAGTGAGTATCGTTCGGGTCGCGACCCGCGGTTCGCTGCTGGCGCTCACCCAGACCGGATGGGTGGTCGACCGGCTCAGGGAGGCCAATCCGGACCTTACGTTTGATACGCTTACGTTCAGGACAGTGGGAGATACCGTGCTCGACCGGGCCCTGTCGCAGATCGGCGACAAGGGGCTCTTCACCAAGGAGTTGGAGGCGGCGCTGCTGGACGGGCGCGCCGACCTGGCCGTGCACAGCCTGAAGGACCTGCCCTCCGAGCTTCCAGATGGGCTGGTGCTGGGCTGCGTGCCGGAGCGGGAAGATCCCCGCGACGTGGTGATCACCCGCGACGGCGCCGCCTTTGCCGACCTGCCGGCGGGCGCGCGGGTGGGCACCTCGAGCCTGCGCCGCGTGGCGCAGCTCAGGGCGCAGCGACCCGATCTGGCCTACGTCCCGATCCGGGGCAACGTGGACACCCGCCTGCGCAAGCTGTCGGAGGGCGAGGTGGACGCGCTGGTCATGGCCGCCGCCGGGCTGCACCGGGCGGGGTTTGCCGACCGGATCACCGAGTACCTGGACCCCGAGTACTGCCTGCCTGCACCCGGGCAGGGCACACTGGGGCTGGAGATCCGGGCGGACGACGCCCGCATCGGGCAGGTTGTCTCGCGCATCCACCACGTGCCCACTGCCCTTGAGGTCATGGCCGAGCGGGCGGTGCTGGCGCGGCTCGAGGGCGGCTGCCAGGTGCCCATCGCCGCGCATGCCGTCTTCGACGGCGGGTTCCTCTGGGTGGAGGGGCTGATTGCCTCCCTCGACGGCTCCCGGGTCATCCGGTACGAGATCGAGGGCGACGCCGGCCGCGCACGGTCGCTGGGCACCACCGTGGCGGACTGGCTGCTGGAGCACGGCGGGCGGGAGATCCTGGACGCCGCGCGCGGCTGACCCGGCGCAGGTCGGGAGACTCGACAGCGTGGCCCGATGCGGGCTGACCCGCGCGGGCCGATCCAACGGCGAGGTGGTGGATCCGTGGACACACAGCCGCTGCGGGGCCGGCGGATCCTGGTCCTGCGCGCCCGCGATCAGGCGGAGCGGTTCATCCGGGCCGTGGCTGATCTCGGGGGCGAGGCGGTCGCCTACCCCGTCATCCAGATCGCAGACCCGGTGGACTGGGCGCCGTTGGACGAGGCCATCGCCCGGCTGGAGCGCTATCGCTGGCTGGTCATCACCAGCCCCAACGGAGCGGTGCGGTTCGCCGCCCGGCTTGCGCGGGTCGGACGGCAGGTGCCGGACGGCGTGGGCGTGGTGGCCGTGGGCAGCACAACGGCACGGGCGCTGGCAGCGGAGGGCATCCGGGTGGACCGGATGCCGAAGAGCTTCGTCGGCCGGGCGATCCCCGAGGCGCTGGCCGGCGACCTGTTGGCGGGCGACCGGGTGCTGATGGCCCGGGGAGACCTGGCCAACCCGGCCCTTGCGGCGGCGCTGGCCGGGATGGGTGCCCTGGTGGACGACGTGGTGGCGTACCGCAACGTGCCCGTGCGCGGCGACGCAGCGGGACTCCGGAAGCGGCTGGCCGAAGGGGAGATCCACTACGTGGCCTTCACATCCGGCTCCACCGTGCACAACCTGCTGGACCAGCTGGGGGGACCCGAGGGGATCGGCCGGGCGCGGGTGGCCTGCATCGGCCCCGAGACGGCGGCGGCCGCCGCCGCCTGGGGCCTTCCGGTCCACTGCATGGCCGAGACCTACACGACGGATGGCCTGCTCCGGGCCATCGCGCTAGACTGCGAGCAAGGAGGCCGCTGATATGGGGAATCCGGCAGACCTCACTGTTCGGCCGCGCCGGCTCCGGCGGAACGAAGCCGTGCGGCGCCTGGTACGGGAGCACGCCGTCTCCCGCGACGACCTGATCTACCCGCTCTTCGTGGCCCCGGGCACCGGCGTGCGCCGGGAGATCTCGTCGCTGCCGGGCAACTACCACTGGTCCGCCGACACGATCCTGTACGAGATCGAGGAGATGCTGAAGCTGGGGGTCCGGTCGGCCCTGCTCTTCGGCCTTCCCGAGGCGAAGGACGAGGTGGGCTCTGAGGCCTGGGCCGCCCACGGCGTGGTGCAGCACGCGATCCGGTCCATCAAGGCCCGCTTCCCCGAGGCCCACATCATCACCGACGTCTGCCTCTGCGAGTACACCTCCCACGGCCACTGCGGCATCATCAAGGGCGAGACGGTCGACAACGACCCGACCCTGGACCTCCTGGCCCGCACGGCCCTCTCCCACGCCGAGGCGGGGGCGGACATGGTCGCTCCGTCGGACATGATGGACGGCCGGGTGGGGGCCATCCGGTCTGCGCTTGATGAGCACGGCTTCCAGGAAGTGCCTATCATGGCCTACTCGGCCAAGTACGCCTCAGCGTACTACGGCCCGTTCCGGGCTGCGGCCGACTCGGCGCCGGCTTTCGGCGACCGGCGCTCCTACCAGATGGACCCGCCCAACGCCCGGGAGGCGCTGCGCGAGGTGGAGCTGGACATCCTGGAGGGGGCCGACATCGTGATGGTGAAGCCGGCCCTGGCCTACATGGACGTCATCTACCGCGTGCGCGAGGCCTTCAACCTGCCGGTGGCCTGCTACAACGTCTCCGGTGAGTTCGCCATGGTGAAGGCGGCAGCCGCACAGGGGCTGATCGACGAGCGGCGCATCGTCATGGAGACGATGGCCGGCTTCAAGCGGGCGGGCGCAGACATCATCATCACCTACCACGCCAAGGACGTGGCCCGCTGGCTGCAGGAAGAGGAGTAGAGGGCCCGCCCCCGGTTGAAGGGGGCGGGCCTCGTGTTCTTGGGCTACGAGCCGGCCGTGTACTCTCCGGTCTCCAGAAGCAGCCCGGGCGGGTACGGGCCGACTGCCGTGGAGAACCCGTGCTGCGTGTAGTTGTTCTTGCTGAAGTTCGTGACCTTCGCGATCACGTTGCCGTACAGCACCGCCTTGCTCAGGCCCCGATACTCGCCATCCGTGTGGATGAACGCGTGAACCTCGGTGTTCTGAGCAAACATCACGTCGTCCGCCACGGCCAGGCCGATGGGGCAGTAGCCGGCTCCGCCGCAGGTCAGCCTGGCGTTGTTCCCCACCGTGACCGTGCCGTTGACGATGAACGTGACCGGTCCATAAATGTCCACCTTCGCGTTGTTCTGCATGGTCAGGTTCGCATCCACGTAGATCAGCGTCGGTTCCGTGTACCTGAGGGTTCCGCTCAGGCTGTGCGACTCGGAGGAGAGGACCTTGCAGGTGGCTCCCTCGGGTCGGTCCGCACAGGCGAAGGAGGACTGAACCCACCATTCGGCGGCCTTTTCCTTCAGTGCATCCAGGTTGATGCGCGGCGGCCGGACCTCGTCCGCCACGGGTGTTGAGCCGCAGGGTCCCGGGCGGCCCGGCGCACAGTACCCGCCCTGGATCGTCGCGTTGTTCCTGACGTCAACCCCGCGCGCGGACACGACCATGCCGGTGCCTGCCACGCTCCCGCACGGCGACTTCCGGTCCTGGGACTTCGTCTTGCCCCATACCGTCGCGTTGTTCTTCACCGTGACCATGCCGGTTGTGACGATGTCGCCGCAGATGCGCACGTTGTTCCTGATGTCCACCGGGCCGTCGGACCAGATGGCGTGCCGGAAGATGAGGGGCCCGCTGCCGCCGGGATCATCGGTACCCCCGGGGTCATCGCCGTCGCCTGGTTCTGACCCGCCGGGATCAGCGCCGGGATCCGGCGCCGGCGCATAGAGGTGGTTCTCCACCGTACGCTGCTCGCGGTTGCGCCCGCGTGCGGCGGTCCCTTCCGACCGGATCACCAGGAAATCCCCCTCGCGCCGCACCGTCACGGTGTAGGACGCCTCGTCCAGTTCGGGGTCGAGGTCGGATGCCTGAAACCGCTCCGTCTCCCCGTCCGGCAGGTCGAAAGGCGGGGCCGCGGTGACGCGCTGCACGCCGGCCTCCGCCAGGTACTGCGCCTGCTCGGACCGGATGGCCTTGTCCGCGGTGCGCACAGCGCTGCTCGCCTGCCGCGTCGCACCCGCGGCGAGGATCGCCATCACCGCAAGGCCCACCAGCGCGAGCGCCAGCACGTAGCCGTCCGCCGACGACCGGAAGCGTCTCAACATCCAACTCCCCTCTTTCGGGAGACCTGCGGCTACCGGGACATCCAGGTGATGACGATCGACAGGACGACGACGATGAAGAAGAGCGCCACCACGCGCACCATGGACATGCATCCGGCGCGCAGGGCGGCATCCTGCTCGGGGGTGCCCCGGTCTGCGTCTTCGCCCATCTCGGCGAGCTCCCGCAGCTCACGCTCTTCACGGGTCTCGATGTGGCCCGGCGTTCCGCGCGACTTGACCCGGCGGGTCACACGGAACCGCCGCGCCTTCCCTCCGGGGGCGGAGTGCCCGTTCTGCTGATCACCCATCTGGACTGCGCTCACCCCAAGTTGTGCGTTTCCAGTATGGTTCTAGAGATCAAGGTGCGTTTCCTCGTTTCGACATCTGGACATTTGTGTCCTCCATGTTAAAACTTGGGGTGAAGGAATCGTGTATACCAAGGCGAAGGGATGCACGTAGCAACAGTCCGGCGCTGGGGGGAACGCGTTGGCATCGCAGAAGGTACACGGCAGTCTCCGCCTGGGCGACATTCTGGTGAACGCGGGGCTGATCACCAGGAGCCAGCTGGCCGCAGGGCTCGAGGAGCAGAAGGCGAGCGGTGAGAGGGTCGGCTCCGTGCTGATCCGGCTCGGGTATGTCACCGAGTTCGACATGGCCAGCGTCCTGGCGGAGCAGCTGGGTTATCCGTTCGTTCCGAACCCCGCCTCGCACATTGACCCCGACGTGGTCTCCCTGGTAAGCGAAGAGATGGCCAAACAGTACCAGGCTGTTCCGATCCGGGTGGAGGGGAACAGCCTGGTGGTTGCCATGGCCGATCCGCTGAACTTCCTGGCCCTGGACGACATCAGCCTTGCCTGCGGACGGCGTGTGAAGCCGGCGGTGTCGCCCGGGAAGGCCGTCCAGCGGGCGCTGATGCGCGCCTACGTGAACAAGGAAGGCGACGACGACCTCGAGGCGGCCGCAACCGGAGATCCGACGCTCCAGGCCCCCCAGCCTTACGACCTGGAGGAGGCGGATGACTCGGGCGTGGTGCGGCGCGTGAACGGCCTCCTGGTTCAGGCGCTGGGGATGCGGGCAACCGACATCCACATTGAACCGGCCGAGCAGCAGGTTCGGGTGCGGTTCCGCGTGGACGGCCAGCTTGTGTCCGGTCCCTCGTTCCTGCGCCAGGTCTACCCGGGCATCCTGTCGCGCCTCAAGGTCATGGCCGGGATGGACATCGCCGAGCGGCGCCTGCCGCAGGACGGGCGCATCGAGGTGGAGCTCCAGGGGCGCCGCCTCGATCTGCGCGTGAACACGCTCCCCACGATTTGCGGGGAGAAGGTCGCGATCCGCGTCCTGGACCAGTCCGCCGCCATCCTGGGGCTGGGCGAGCTGGGCATCAGCCCCGACATCCTCCCCCAGGTGCGCCGGCTGCTGGCCAAGCCACACGGCCTGTTCCTGGTGACGGGGCCCACGGGCAGCGGCAAGTCCACCACGCTGCTGGGCGCCCTGAACGAACTGAACGACGCCTCCCGCCAGATCCTCACCATCGAGGATCCGGTGGAGTACCACCTGGAAGGGATCAACCAGGTGCAGGTCAACCCCAAGGCGGGGCTGACCTTCGCCGCCGGCCTCCGGGCCTTCCTGCGGCAGGATCCCGACGTGATGATGGTGGGTGAGATCCGGGACCGGGACACGGTCGACGTGGCCATCCGGGCTGCCCTGACGGGTCATCTGGTCCTCTCCACCCTGCACACCAACTCGGCCGCCGCCACGCCCAGCCGCCTGATCGACATGGGGGCGGAGCCGTTCCTGCTGGCCTCGGCGCTCTCCGGCGTGCTGGCGCAGCGCCTGGTGCGGCGGCTCTGCCAGCGCTGCAAGCAGCCATACGTGCCGGATCCGGACGATCCGGACTACGTGCTGCTCGAGGCGGAGGGGCTGGCCGGGTCGAAGCTGTACAGGCCCGGCGGCTGCGTCTACTGCGACAACACGGGCTACACCGGGCGCATGGCCATCGCGGAGCTGATGGTGGTCTCCGGCGACGTACGCCGGCTGATCGCCCAGCGGGCCACCAGCGCGGAGATCGAGGCGGCCGCCCGGGCCACCGGCATGCGCACCCTGTGGCAGGACGGCCTTGATAGGGCGGTGCGCGGCCTCACGACGCTGGAGCAGGTGAAACGGGTGGCGCTGGTGGAGGAGTGAGGCGGACATGCAGTTCTCTTACCGGGCGCGGGACCGGTCGGGCCGCCTCCGCGAGGGAAGGATGAGCGCCGCCGACCGGGCTGCTGCGCTGGAGCGCCTCCGGCAGATGGACCTGATCGTGGTGGCCCTGAACAGCGCGGAGGAGCGCCGGTTCGGCCTCAACACCGAGATCAGTCTGGGGGGGCCCGGTAAGGTACCCGACCGGGATCTGGCCAACTTCTGCGCCCAGTTCTCCAGCCTCCTGGAGGCGGGGGTTCCGGTACTTCAAGCGCTGTCGGTGCTCTCCAGGCAGTTCGAGCGCCGGCTGCTGGGACGGGTTCTCAGCTCGGTCAGCGCGTCGATCGAGGCCGGCAGCAGCCTCAGTCAGGCGCTGCGGGAGCTGGAGCGGTTCTTGCCCTCGTCGCTGATCTACATCACGACGGTGGCGGAAGCATCTGGAAGCCTCGATGCCAGCTATGAGCTTCTTGCCCGGCATTATGAGCAGGAGGACAATTTTACAGGCAAGATCAAGTCTGCGCTGACCTACCCCGCCGTGGTGCTGACGGTGGCCCTGGGCGTGATCCTCTTCATGGTCACCGTGGTGCTTCCCACGTACGGGCAGCTTTTTGCGCAGATGGGGGCGGAACTGCCGTCTTCGACCCGCGCCCTCATGGCATTCGGCAATGCCGTGAAGCGCTACTGGTACCTGGGGCCGGTGGTCGTGCTCCTGCCGGTCTGGCTGGTGCGGCTTCTGTTCCGCCCGCCCGCGGTCTCACGCGCCTGGCAGCGGTTCCTGCTCCGTCTGCCGGTGGTCGGGTCCATCGTCTACAAGCGGGAGATGAGCAGCCTCTGCCGCACGCTCGGCACGATGGTCCGCGCCGGCGTCCCGCTGCTGTCTGCGTTGATGACGGTGCGGGAGTCGCTCCGCAACGCGCCGTTCCAGGAGGCGCTCACATCGGTACAGGAGGAGGTGCGGCGGGGCCAGACCTTTGGCCAGGCCCTTCAGCGGCAGCCGCTGTTCGACCGGGCCAGCGTGGAGATCATCAGCCTCGGGGAGACCGCCGGCAAGATGGATACGATGCTCTTCCGGGTGGCGGAGATCACGGAGAAGGATGTGGACCGCCTTCTCGATCAGTTCACGAAGATCCTTGAGCCGATGATCACCGTGCTCCTGGGCGGCATCGTCGTGGCGATCATCGTTCCCATGATTGTGCCCATGTTCGATATCATTGGCAAAGTCAAGTGACTCGAATGTTTGGGTGTTGACCACGTTTTGAATTCGCAATACAATGCCTCAACGTCATGGAATTCTTGGGAAAAGGTGGCTGAACATGCTGAGGGGACTTGATCGTAATGTTCGTAACCAGGAAGGTTTCACATTGATCGAGCTTATCGTCGTCGTCGCGATCCTCGGGATCCTGGCCGCCGTGGTCACGCCTCGGGTGATCAACGCGCTGTCGGATGCGAAGGAGAAGAGCGCCCTGGCCTTTGGCAAGCAGGTCCAGCTGGCCATGGAGAGGTACTACGTGGACAACGCAACCTATCCGCAGGTTGACGACGACCTGAACGATCAGGACAGCGGGCTGGGAGCCCTTCTTGGAGAGTACCTCAACATCGAAGCCGAAGATCTTCTTGTGGACACGTACACTCCCGAAGATGATACCTACACGCTTGTCATCGATGTCGGCGACGACAAGGAGAGCAGGCCCGTGAGCATCACGCCGACGTCCGTTGAGGTCGGCGACAGCAGCGACAGAGACGCCGACAAGTAACAGCCAGAGGGGGGCATCCCCCCTCTGTCCTTCCCTATGGGGGTGAGCGGCGTTGTGCAGGCTGCGGAGTGAGCGGGGCAGCGTCTACCTCGAGGCCCTGATCGCCCTGGCCATCCTGGCCTTGGCCCTGATCCCCATCTTCACCACTTTCATCGTCACGCCCGTGTCCCAGCGCGACGCAGGGGACCGCATGGCCGCGCTCAACCTCGCCCGTGCCCAGCTGGAGACGCTCAAGCTGTACTCGCCGGAGGACTGGGAGTGGATGGACGGGGTGGAGACCGTGGGCGGCGTGGAGTACGCCATCGCCGTGGACCCGCCGGAAGAGACCGGGGTGGAGGGGCTGTACGCCGCCAGGGTCACCGTCTCGTGGTCAGGCGGCAGCGTCAGGCTCACTACCCAGATCGCGGAGGTGCGGTAGTGGGCCGGGAGAAGCTGTACAGTCAGGCCGGCACCAGCCTCATCGAGCTGGTGGTGGGGAGCGCCATCGCCATGCTCGTGCTCGGAGCGGTGGTGGGCCTTCAGGTCGCGGCCTACCGCCAGAGCCATGCAGACGACGTGCGGTACGAGACCCAGGGTGCGGTGGCCCTGGCGATGGAGCGCATCGTCCAGGACCTGCGGCGGGGCGCCTACGCTGAGCCATCGGGCAGCAGCCTCACCGTGGAGATGGAGGACGACTCGGGTGAGGTGAGCACCGTCCACTACTGGCTTGCGTCCGACTCCGAGGAGCTGATGCGCGCAGAGGGCGCGGCCGTGCGTTCCGTCGCCCAGGGTGTCGTGTTCCTGGACTTCTCCACCACCGACGACGACTCCACCAGGATTGTGATCCGTGCCCGGCTGGCCGACGGCCAACTCTACGAACTGACCAGCCTGGTTGCGCCCCGGTAGTCAAGGCAGACAGCTCAGCCCGAGGTGACACCGCCATGCTCGAACGATGGTTCAGACGCAGCCTGGTCGGCGTGGATATCGGCAGCACGTCCATCAAGGTGATCGAGGTGGAGGCGCAGGCGCCCGACCGCCTCCGGGTGATTGGGCTGGGTGCTGCCGAGACCCCTCCCGGCGCCCTCGAGCGCGGCCAGGTGCGAGAGCCGCAGCTGCTGGCCAGTGCGATCCGTGAGGCCCTCGCACAGGGCAAGATCAGGCAGCGCCGCGCGGCGCTCGCCGCCGCCGCACCCCTGGGTTTTGTCCGGCGCCTCTCTTTCCCCCGGATGCCGCTGAAGGAACTGCGTGCCAGCATCGAACTGCAGGCCGAGCGGTACATCCCGTTCGCACACGACGGGGCCGTGTTCGACCTCTTCGAGTTGCCATCAGGCGAGGCCCAGTCGGAGATGGGCGTGGTGCTGGCCGCTGCCCCCCGGTCGACCGTGACGGGGCTGATGAGTGTGGCCCGGCAGGCGGGCCTGGTCACCCAGCGGGTCGACCTGGAGCCGCTGGCCCTCTTCCGTGCGGCTTCGGCCACCGGTCTGGTCGGTCCGGACCGGGCGGTTGCCCTCGTCGACATGGGCGCCAGCGCCGCCGTCATCAGCCTGTTCGACGGCGGCGTGCCGGTGGTCAGCCGGGTGCTCGACATGCCCAACCTGGAGCCAGATGCGCGTGCGGAGGGCACCGAGGAGATCTTCTGGGATATCCGCCGCTCGCTGGAGTTCGCACTGACGCAGGTGAACGTGCCGCTCAACCGCGTGCTGGTCGCAGGCGGCGTGGGCGGCGCCGAAGACCTGGTGCTCTCCCTCTCCGCTTACCTGCGGAGCTTCCTCGCCAACCGGCTTCCCGGCGACTTCGTGGTGCAGCCGATGCGGGACCCCGATGACCGGGTGCCGCTCTCGCACATGCTGGCGCTGGGCCTATCCCTCCCGCCGGAGTTGCTCGCATGATTGACGTTAACCTTCTGATCAAGCCGCCGCCCGTAGTACGCTGGTGGATCGTCACGCGCACGGTGGCCCTGGTCGCAGCGCTGGCCGTGGCTGGCGTCAGCACCTTCACGGGTCTGCAGGAGATGCGGCTCTTGGAGGCCTCCACCGCCGAGCAGCAGGCCCTCGCCGAGTCCTTCCGGAAGGTGTCCCGCCGCCTCCCCGAGGCGCAGGCCCGGGTCCGGGCGGCCGAGAAGGCCGCGGCTGAGCTGGCGCGCATCGCCCGGAACCAGGCTTCCGGCCAGGCGGCCGTCCTGGACCTGCTCCGCCCGCACGCCGGGGGTGTGTGGCTCACCGAGGTCCTCTTCGAGGATGCCGAGGTGATGGTCAGCGGTCGGTCCGACTCCTTCGCGAAGGCCAATGCCTACCTGCTCGGACTGCGCACGCTGCAGGAGTTCGAGGCCGTCGCGGAGGTCGAGCTCACCACCACCTCCGGTGGCGAGACCTTTTTCACGTACCTGGTGCGCCTGCCGGAGGAGGTGGACGCACAGTGAAGTCCGGCCATGAACAGCACCTGCTCTGGGTGCTTCTCATCCTCGTGCTCGCCGTCGCACCCACCTGCCTGTTCGGCCAGCTGAACCAGCCACGGGCGGAGGCGCTCGCCGAGGCGGAGCAGCAGGCCGCCCTCGAACGGCAGAAGGCCCAGGCGGTGCGTGAGGCAGAGATAGACCTGGAACGGCTGGCGTCGGTTGCCGCCGTGCCGGCGGACCGCCTGGTGGGGGAGAAACCTTTCGCCGACATGGAGCAGGCGCTCAGGCAGGTCGCAGGCGCCGCCGGGATCGGCATCGAGCGCCTGACGATGCTCTCCGCCGAGGCGGTGGAGGCGGTGCCGGGGCTCGTGCAGTACGAGGCGGAGGTGCGGCTGCGGGGCTCGTACGACCAGTTCCTCGCCTTCCTGCGGGGACTGGAAGGGCACCGCCTGCTGGTGGAGATCCCGGACGTCGTCCTGGACCTGCCCTCCGACGGTCGGGACGAGCTGACCCCGAGCCTCACCCTGCACTTCTACCGTCAGACCGCGACGGAACCTGATGCGGAGTAATGCAGCATCCGCGCCCGAACGGGCGCGGATGTCTTTCTGTTTTACGGCGTGGCGGCTCTGGGCCGGTAGAGGTCCGTGGGATCGAAGCGGAGGACGGGGCCGTAGACGGCAGTCGGGTCGGCCTGCGTCACGGGGCCTGCGCTGCCCGGAGTTGCGGCGATGGTCACGGTGGGACCTGCGAACTCCGTCACCGCCGCCAGCGGGCGCGTGACCAGGTAGCCCTGCCCGCTTGGCGTCGTCGTCACCTCGTTGGTCATGAACCCGTACGGCCTCTCCGGCACCACTTCGAAGATCGCCCAGCTCAGTCCGAACCCTTCGGTGTCGGCTGCGGTGCGAATGCGCCGGGCGGCCGCCATGAGCCAGCGCTGCAGTTCGTCGCCGTGATCACGCACGGCAGTGAGCCAGTTGCTGTACTCAGACAGCTTGATGATGCCCACCAGCATCGTGTCGTAGTTGATGTCGCGGGCCAGCTGGTAATCCACGTGGAACTGCTCCGCCCCTGCGGTGCGGAAGGTGCCGAACTCCGCCGCCAGCACGGCGCGGGCGTCCACCAGCGTCTTCACCTCCGCCACCGCGGATACGCCTGCCTGCGGGATCGCAGGGGTGGCGTAGGCGGAGTCGTCCACCGGCGGGGGGAGCAGCGGGGCCGGTTCGACCACGCTGTCAACCGAAGTGCCGGGGACCAAGTTGGGAGGATCAGCGGTCTGGGGCGCTGCCGGGGGGGTCTGTGCGCCGCCCGGCTCGGACTGCTGCTGCTCGGACGGCGGTTCCGCCTGCACCGTGGACCCGGGGGCGGGCTGCGGCGCAGGTCCGTAAGCGGAGGCGGCGACGCCGACGATCAGCCCCAGGGCAAGGGCGGCAGGGCAGGCGGCGAGCAGGATCCACCTGGCCACGCCTCGTCGCTCCGCCGGCTCATGGTATGTCGTGTGCTGGTACAGAGCGCTCCCTCCGTTTCTGCTCGGTCGCAGGCGTGCCGCCGCGCTGCGGCGAAGTGATTCAGCATGATGAGGAAAGAAATCGTCGGGTGTATCGCCCTGGTCGGCCTGGCGCTGGGCGCCTTCTGGGACGGCCTCTACGCCCCCGGCCAGCAGATGGCCGCCGTTGCGTTGGCCGCGCTCCTCGCCCTTGCGGCGCCCTCCGTCAGGCTGGCGCGCTCCGAATGGCTGGCCCTGCTGCTGCTTGCGGCAGGGACCTGCGGCGCGCTGCGGGCGCCCGCCGCGGCCGGGGCGGGCGCTCACGGGCCCGTGCTGGTTGCCGGGTGGGTGCTGGCCTTCACCGCCGGAAGGGCGTTCCGGCCAGGCGAGGCCGAGCCGGCGCTCGCCCGGTTCTGGGCAGCCACGGGGACCCTCCTGGCTTTCGCCGGCATGCTGCTGATCTCCTTCACCCCGCCGCATCACTCCGGCCGGTTGGCCTCGTTCCTCGGCTATCCCATCGCCGTGGGCATCGCCGCCCTGCTGGGCCTGGCGGGGTCGCTGCCCGACCTGGCCGCGGGGCGCCCCTGGGCTGCCTTTTCCGCCCTCGGCGGGACCCTGGGCGTCGTGCTCTCCGGCTCGCGCGGTGTATGGGCAGCCGGCGCGCTGCTCGCGGCCTTCCTCGCCTGGGCGGCGCCGCGGCTGATGCGGGAGGCGCTGCCCCGTCTGTGGCCGGCGTTGGCGGCCGGCCTGGCGGCCGCGCTCTGGGCCGCACCGGCCGTGCAGGAACGGGACGCGGCGCGGCTCTGGCTTATCCTCTGGCTCGCCCTATTGACGGCTGCGCTCGCGGTTCGGTTTCAACGCCTGGTATGGGTGCGCGCCGCTGTGGCGCTCTCGGCGGCGGCGGCGCTGGCCCTGGCGCCGGGCTGGGGCTGGCTGCTGGGCCGGGCCGCGGCGCTTCCACTGACCGATACCTCTTCGGCGGAGCGGCTGACCTTCCTGCGGGATGGCCTATCGCTCGCCGTCGGCCTTCCCCTGGGAGCGGGATACCGGGCGTGGTCTGCCCTGCACCTGCAGGCCGCAAGCTACCCGTATTACACTGCCGAGGTTCACTCGTCGCTGCTGGACGCGGCGCTCTCGTTCGGCTGGGCCGGCGCGGCCGGCATCCTACTGCTGACCGGTCGGTTTCTCCTGGGGCTGCGGCATGCCCGCAGCTGGACCCCTGCCCGGACGGTCGCCCTGGCCGGGCTCGGCGCCCTGGCCGTTCACGCGCTGGTGGACTGGGAGCTGAGTTACGGCCTCTTCGCCTTCCCGCTCTGGTTCGGCTTCGGTCTGCTGGGCGCCGATCCTGCCCCGGACGCCGGCTGGATCTGGCCCAGGGGGCTGACGGTCGGCCTGGCCGGACTGGCCCTGGCGGGCGCGCTGCTGCTGGGGGCGGGCGATGGGGCGGTCGATCTGGCCGCACGGGCGCTTGAGGGCGGCTCCCCCGAGACCGCCCTGCGCCACGCAGAGGCCGCGGCAGCCCTCAACCCGTGGAACGATCTGGCGCATGCCTACCGGGGGGCGGCGCTGATCAGGACGGGACAGAGTGATGCCGGGCTGCGGGCCCTGGAGAGGGCCCGCAGACTGAGCCCCCGGGAACCCTGGTACGCCGCGCTGCAGGCCGCGGAGTTGGGCCGGCAGGGGCGCTGGGACGAGGCGTCGGCGGCCTGGGCTGACTACGTCCGGCTCTGGCCGTGGGAGACAGAGGCGTACGCACAGGCGGTGACTGCCCATCTGGAGTACCTCGGGCGGGCCATGGCCGCCGGCGACGCCGGGGCGGCAGCCCGCATCGCCGAGCAAGGCCTGGCCATCGTGGACGCCCTGGAGAGGCAGAAAGCGAAGGAGCCCCCCGATGCCCCGAGGCGGGGCATCGAGGCCGACCGTCTCCTCTTTTCCATGGCCCGGGAGCAGTTCACCCAAGCGCTGACGCGGTGAGCCGTGGTAGGGAACGGTCACCCCATACTGGAGGCGTGGCCTCCTCCCCGGGGCATTGTGGTATACTGCCGATGGTGGGACAGAAACCTGTGAAAGGTGTGGTGTGAGCCATGGAGTACCGTCGACTGGGGCGGAGTGGTCTGAAGCTGAGTGAGATCTCACTGGGAAGCTGGCTGACCTACGGCTCGCGCGTCGAGGCTGAGGCGGCGAAGGCATGCATCCGCACGGCCTACGAGCACGGCATCAACCACTTCGACTGCGCCGTGGTCTACGGCGCGCAGCCTCATCAGGCGGAGGAGGTGGTGGGCGAAGCGCTTCGCGAGTTCCCCCGCCACACCTACACCGTGACCTCGAAGGTGTTCTGGAAGGTGGGGCCCTCCACCTATGACCAGGGCCTCTCCCGCAAGCACCTGATCGAGCGGGTGGAGATGAGCCTGAAGGCGATGAAGCTTGACTATATCGACATTTACTATGCACACCGTTACGATCCCGATACCGACCTGGAGGAGACCCTGCGGGCGTTTGATGACCTGGTGGCCCAGGGGAAGATCCTGTACTACGGCTTCTCCCAGTGGACGGCCGCCCAGTTCGAGAACGCCGCCGCCATCGTGGACAAGCGGAACCTGCGCCGCCCCGTGGCCAGCCAACCCGTGTACAACATGCTCGACCGGTACATCGAGAAGGAGATCATGCCGATCTGCGCACGGGAGGGCATCGGGCAGATCGTCTACTCGCCGCTGGCGCAGGGCGTGCTGACCGGCAAGTACAAGCCCGGCATGCCGCTGCCGGAAGGCAGCCGGGGGGCCGACCCCAAGTACGGCAAGTTCGTGCAGCGTTACCTGAGTGACGACGAACTGCTGGAGCGCATCCAGAAGCTGCGCCCCATCGCCGAGCGCAACGGGCTCACCATGGCCCAGCTGGCCATCGCCTGGGTGCTGCGCCGGCCCGAGGTGACCTCGGCCCTGATCGGCGCCAGCCGCCCCGAACAGGTGGTGGAGAACGTGAAGGCCTCGGGGGTGAAGCTCTCCGAGGAGGACCTGAAGGAGATCGACGAGATCCTGGGCCAGGCGGAATAGCCTGGCCCCTTCCTGTTTCAGCCGGGCAGGCGGACCGGGCAGGGAATTTCGCACCATGCAAGAAGTATCCGGGATGATGCAGACACCGCAGCAGAAGGAGGCCTCTGATGGAAGAGCTCGACCGTGCACGACTGAAGGAGGTTGTACAGTTCATCCGCAGCCACGTTCCCCAGGTGGTGGCGAGCCGCCTGGAGCCGGAACTGGCCGTGATTGAGAGCTACATCATCAACGCCCGTCCGGCCCGCATCGCACTGGTGGGGAGGCGGGGGTCGGGCAAGTCGAGCCTGGTCAACGCCATCTTCGGCGAGCCCCGGGCGGAGACCGGGGCCGTGCTGGCCACCACGCCCGCGGGAACCTGGTATCAGTACGAAGGATCCGGCGGGGCCCTGGAGGTGCTGGACACCCGCGGGCTGGGCGAGGGCGGGAGGCCCGAGGGGGCGTCGGACGAGGACGCCGTTGCCGCCAACCTGAAGGCGGTGCGGGAGCGCTGCCCCGACGCGATCCTCTTCGTCATCAAGGCCGCCGATGTTGATGTGTGGATTCACGAAGACCTGGCGCAGGTCGCCGCGCTGCGCGATGCCATCGCCCGGCGCCACGGCGCCCGCCCGCCGGTGATCGGCGTCCTGACCCAGGTGGACCTGCTCAGCCCCGCCGACGTGGCCTCGCCCCCGTACGACGACCCCGAGAAGCAGGCCAACATCGCCCTGGCCAAGGAGAAGCTGTCCGAGCGGATGGCCGAACTGTTGGAGCAGCCGGTGCGGGTCTTCGCCACCTCCGCCTACATGCGCTACCGGGACGGAGAATTGGTCGTCGATCGCCGCTGGCAGATCGATGAACTGGTCTCCTATCTCGTGGAGACCCTGCCCAACGAGGCGCAGCTCACGATGGGCCGGGTGGCGGGGGTCCGGTCGGCGCAGATGAAGATTGCAGACGCGCTGATCCAGTCCACCGCCTCGGCCGCCGCCGCCGTTGCCGCCACGCCGATCCCCCTGGCGGACATGCCGATCCTCACCGCCATGCAGGTGCTGATGGTGACCGGTATCGCCTACCTCGCCGGGCGGCGACTCTCCCGCGAGGGGGCGATGGAGTTCATCGGGGCGCTGGGCGTGAACGTGGGCGCCGGCTTCGCCCTGCGTGAGGTGGCCCGGGGCCTCTCCAAGTGGCTGGTGCCGGGCGGCGGTTCGCTGGTCTCCGCCGGCGTGGCCTACTGGGGCACCTACGGCCTCGGGCAGGCGGCGGTGGCGTACTACATCGAGAACCAGCCGATCGCGGCCGCCCGGAAGCTCCTGGAGCAGGGCCGGGAAAAGGCGAACAGCTTAAGAAAGCCGTAAGGATTGGCGCAGGATGGCCGTAAGATCCGTGCGCTACGCTGGCGTCGTAATGGCGTGGCTCTCCTGTTCCGGCGCCGGACGACCGTGAAGCGAGGTGTGAGGGCGAATGGCGGAGCCGCTGATCCTGGTGGTGGACGACGAGCAGGCGATCGCAGACCTGATCGAGATCCACCTGCTCAGCGAGGGTTACCGCGTGCGCAAGGCCGACAACGGCGAGGACGCGCTGCGGCTTGTGGCGGAGGACCAGCCCGACCTGGTGATCCTGGACATCATGATGCCCGGGATCGACGGGTTGGAGGTCTGCCGTGAGATCCGGCGCGAGCGGAACGTGCCGATCCTGATGCTCAGCGCCAAGTCCGAGGACGTGGACAAGATCCTCGGCCTGAAGACCGGCGCCGACGACTACCTCACGAAGCCCTTCAACCCCCTGGAGCTGATGGCCCGGGTGAAGGCGCAGCTTCGCCGCTATCTCGCCCTGAACCCGGCTTCGGCCAGACGCCCGGAGGTGATCACCGTCGGCGGCGTGCAGATCGACCGGGAGAGCCGCCTGGTGACCAAGGACGGGCGGGACGTGGCCCTCACGCCCACCGAGTACGACATCCTGCTGCTCCTGGCGACCAACCCGGGCCGGGTCTTCAGCTCCGAGGAGATCTTCGAGCGGGTGTGGAAGGAGCGCTACTTCCAGGCCAACAACACGGTGATGGTCCACATCCGCAGGCTGCGGGAGAAGGTGGAGGACGACCCCAGTCACCCCACGCTGATCAAGACCGTCTGGGGGGTTGGCTACAAGATTGAAGACTAGTGGCGGTCTGAGCCTGCGCTGGCGGCTTATCCTGACCTTCATTGCCAGCGGTGCCCTCGCCGTGCTCTCCACCGGCATGCTGCTCCTGGTGGCTGCGGCCCTCTCCTCGGTGTTCGATCCGTTCACTGCGCTCCTGAGCTTCCTCGCAGAGACGGTCGGGGTGCTCCCCGTGTCCGCGCTCGTCTGCCTCGTGCTGTTCTTCGCCTGGTACATGCTGCTCAGCGAGCCGCTCATCCGCTACATCGAGGCGATGAGCCGTGCGATGGGCGAGGTGGCCAGGGGCAACTACGAGGTCACGCTGCCGCCCCGCGGCTCCGACGAACTGGGGCTGCTCGGGCAGAACCTGGTGGAGATGGGCAGGCAGCTCAAGGTCTCCCTCGCCCGTGAGCGCCAGGCGAACCAGGCGCGCTACGAACTGATCACCGCGGTCTCGCACGACCTGCGCACCCCGCTCACCTCGGTGCTGGGATACCTCCAGCTGATCGACGAGGACAAGTACCGGGACGAGGTGGAGCTGCGCTACTACGTCGACATGGCGTACGACAAGGCAAGGCAGCTGAAGCGGCTGATCGACCAGCTCTTCGAGTTCACCCGCACGAGCCATGGGGGCCTCGTGCTCCGGCCGGTGACCATCAACCCGGCGGAGCTGCTGGAGCAGGTGGCGGAGGCCTTCGTCCCCGCCCTCCGGGAAGCCGACATGGAGTATCGCCTGCGCCTGCCCGCCGACAGGGTGACGGTCAACGCCGACCCCGACCTGCTGGTGCGGGTGCTGGAGAACCTGATCTCCAATGCCATCCGGTACGGACGTGAAGGGAAGCTGGTGGAGCTGGAGATGGAGGTGGACCGGGCCGGACGGGCGGTGCTGATCCGTGTGGCCAACCGGGGCAACCCCATCCCGGTGCACCAGTTGGAGCATATCTTCGACAGTTTCTACCGGGGCGAGCGCTCCCGTTCCGGGAAGACCGGCGGCGCCGGTCTGGGGCTGGCCATCGTCAAGAACATCGTCACCCTGCACGGCGGTTCGGTGCGGGCGATCAACGAGACGGACCGCACGGTGTTCGAGGTGCGCCTGCCGATCGTTTCGGCGCAGGAGCGGCCCTCCGATGCGGCGGTCGACAGCAGCCTTCCGGTCACCGACGCCCCCTGATCCTGGCGGAGTCTTGCATGGGGCCCCGTACGGCGGCAGCTCTCCGGCCGGCCTGCCACATTCTTGCGATTGCTCTTGCCCATCCGTCCCGGTGTTGCTATACTGAGCTGTAACAACCGCATACCCTGCTCGATTCATCGAGAGTGGCGGAGGGACTGGCCCTGTGATGCCACGGCAACCGCTCCGGGAGGAGAACGGTGCCAATTCCAGCGGACGTTGGGTCCGGGAGATGAAGCGTGCGCAGAGGTCTGTCTGCGAACCCTTCGTTCTCGAAGGGTTTTTTGCATATCGGCGCTTGGGCTGGGACACGGATGTGGGGGAGGCAGGACAGATGGCACGGCTGCTGCACAGGCTGCGGCAAGGTACCTTCTGCGTGACTGTGGAGATCGACCCGCCCAGGGGGGCGAACGCGGCCAAGACCCTGGAGCGGGTGCGCAGCTTCGGCGACAGGGTCGATGCGGTGAACGTGGCCGACTGTCCGATGGCCAACGTGCGGATGAGCCCGATCACCCTGGCCCACCTCCTGCAGCGGGACGGCCAGGTGGAGGCGATCTTCCACCTGACCACGCGCGACCGCAACGTGATCGGGCTGCAGGCGGAGCTGCTGGGGGCGGCGGGACTGGGGGTCCGCAACATCCTTGCCCTGCGGGGGGACAACCCCGAACAGGGCGACCATCCCGGGGCCAGGGGGGTTTTCGAGGTGGACACCACCGGTCTGATCCGGCTGGCCGCCTCCCTGAACCGGGGCAAGACGGTCTCCGGGGGCGATCTGGATCAGGCCACCGACTTCGCCATCGGCTGCGCTTGCAACCCGGCCGCGCCAGACCTGGAGGCAGAGGTCTCCCGGCTGGAGCAGAAGGTGGAGGCGGGGGCGCACTTCGCCCAGACCCAGCCGATCTACGACCCGCGCCAGCTGGAGCGGTTCCAGGCGAAGCTGGCGGGGCGCGTGAACATCCCGATCCTCTACGGCATCCTGCCGCTGAAGAGCTACGAGTTCGCCGTCCGCATGAACCGGGACGTGCCGGGCATCCATATCCCCGACTGGGCCATCGACCGCATGCGCGGCCGGGGCGAGGAGGAGGGCCTGAAGCTGGTCGCCGAGCTCCTCGCGGAGATCGGCCCCCACGTCCACGGTGTCCACATCTTTCCGATGAACAGCGCCAGGCGGGCGCTGGCGGTGCTGGACATCCTGGACGAGCTCGGGCTGCGCCAGGCCCGCCGGGCGGGCGCCTAGGAGTGGCCGCCATGCTGGCCCATACGATTCTGCGGCCCGGGGCGACCGAACTGGCAGCGCCCCTCCACGAGGTGATGCGCCTGCTCCGCTACCGGGAGGGGCGGACCCGGGTCACCGAACGTGACCTGGCCCTGCTGGAGCGCGGCATCGCCCTCGCCCGGGGGGCCGCGGCTCCCGCAGTCAGCCTGGCCTACTGCGCCGTGGCGGTGGAGGGCGATCGGGTCAGGACCGGGGTGCCCGACATCGCGTGGCGCTCCAGGAGCCTGGCGCGCCTGCTGTCGGGAGCAGACGGCGTCACCCTGGTGGCTGCCACCCTGGGCCCGGGTGTGGAGGCGCTGACGGAGCAGCTCTTCGCCCGGGAGGAGTATGCGCTGGCCACCATCGTCGACGCCGCTGGCTCGGCGCTGGTGCACGGGCTGGCCGAATGGGTGCGGGCTCATCTGGCCGCAGGCGCGGCGGGGGCAGAACCGACGCAGCTCTACGGCCCGGGTTACGGCGACTGGCCCGTGCAGGAGCAGGCCGCGCTGGTGGCGCTGGCCGGCGGACCGGCCATCGGCCTGTCCTGCACGCCCACGAGTTACCTCGTACCCCAGAAGTCGCTGGTGGGGCTGACCGGCTGGCTGCCTCAGGGGGGACCGGCGTGGCCGACGGCGGGATGTGCCCGCTGTACGCTGGCGGACTGCGCGTACCGGGTGCACGCAGGGAGACGCAGCGTATCCGGGCCTGAGCCGCCGGGAGGACCTCCGCCGAGGGGGACTGACGGGCAGCCCGGACCGGAGGGCGGCGGGCATCGCCCCGAGGAAGCACCGACAGCACGTGGCTGAGAACGTTGGCCGCCAGTGGGGGTCAGCGCAGGGACCGATACAGAGGAGGACTTGATGCGATGAGGCTGGACGATCTCCTGGGCCGTGCGGTCCTGGTTTTCGACGGCGCCATGGGCACGATGCTCCAGGCGCGGGGCCTGCCGGCCGGCGCCTGCCCGGACCTGTGGAACCTTGAGCGGCCGGACGCGGTGGTGGCCGTGCACCGGGAGTACGTGGCGGCCGGGGCGCAGATCATCGAGACCAACACCTTCGGCGCCACCCCGGCACGGCTCGCCCACTACGGCCTCGCCGACAAGTGCCGCGACGTCACCGTGGCCGGGGTGCGCTGTGCCCGGGAGGCCGCAGAGGGACGGGCTTTCGTGGCGGGGTCGATGGGTCCCCTGGGCGCGCTGGTGGAGCCCCTCGGCGAGATGAGCTTCGACGAGGCCTACTCGCACTTCGCCGCTCAGGCCCGGGCCTTCGCGGAGGCTCGGCCCGACTTCATCATCATCGAGACCATCGCCGATCTGAACGAACTCCGTGCGGCGGTGCTGGCCTGTAAGGATCACGCCCCGTCCGTCCGCCTGATCGCCCAGATCACCATCGACCCCAGCGGCCGGGCGTTTACGGGCACCGACCCCGAGACTGCGAGCCTGGTGCTGCAGTCGCTGGGGGCCGACGTGATCGGCTTCAACTGCTCGGTGGGCCCCGACTTGCTGGTGGATGCAGTCGCCCGCATGGCGAGGGTCGCCCGGGTGCCGATCTCGGTGCAGCCCAATGCCGGCCTGCCGCTGCTCACGCCCGACGGCGCCACTCGCTTCCCCATGGGTCCCGAGGAGTTCGCCGCGTACGGGCCCAAGCTGGTCGCAGCCGGGGCGGCGCTGGTGGGCGGGTGCTGCGGGACGACGCCGGAGCACATCCGCCGCCTGCGGGCGGCGGTCGAGGGGCTGAAGCCCGTCGGAGAGCCGGGCCCCCTCTCCCAGGCGCTGGGTCTCGCCTCCCGCACCCGCTCACTCTTCTTCGTGGAGCAGAACCTGCCGGTGGTCATCGGCGAGCGCATCAACCCCACCGGGCGGAAGCTGTTGACCAGGGACATCAAGGAGGGCGTCTTCGCCCGGGTGCGGGCGGAGGCGAAGAAGCAGGTGGCCGCGGGTGCGGCTGTGCTGGACGTGAACGTGGGCGTGCCGCTCATCGACGAGCCGACCGCCATGGCGCAGGCGGTGCGGGTGATCCAGGGGGCCGTGGACGTGCCGCTCTGCCTGGACTCGCCCAACGCCGAAGCCCTCGAGGCCGGCCTCAAGGCGTGCGTGGGCAAGCCCCTGGTCAATTCGTTCTCCCTGGAGGAGGGCCGGGCGGAGGCGGTACTGCCCGTGGCGAAGCGCTACGGTGCCGCCGTCCTCGGGTTGACCATCGACGAGAAGGGCATCCCGGCGTCTGCGCGGCAGCGCCTGGACATCGCCCGACGGCTGGTGGCGGTGGCTGAAGAGTACGGCATCCCCCGGCACGACGTGGTTATCGACCCGCTGGCGCTCACCGCCGGAGCCCAGCAGGCCGAGGCGCAGGAGACGCTGAAGGCCATCCAGTGGATCACCGAGGAACTGGGAGTGAAGACCTCCCTGGGGGTCTCAAACGTCTCCTTCGGCCTGCCCAACCGGCCCTTCCTGAACGCCGTCTACCTGACCATGGCAGTGACGATGGGGCTCTCCATGGCCATCATGAACCCGCTCGAGGAGCGGATGGTAGATACCGTCCGCGCCCTGCGGCTCTTCCTCAACCGGGACCGCAACGCTCGGGTCTACATGCAGGAGGTGGGGCCGAAGCGGCTGGTCCACACGGCGGAGGAGGCGCTGAAGAGCGGCGGCGTGGCGGGCGCGGTGTCCACGGCTGTGCCGAAGCAGGCGGGCGACGGCCTCGCACTGACACCGGTATCCCGGGTGTCTGCGTCCGGGGCGGTGGCCGCCGAGGCAGCGGCAGGTGAAGCGGCGGACCCGGGGGAGTCGATGGTGAGCGCGTCGGATGCTCCCGCCCCCGAGGCTGCCGACGACGCGCTCGGTCGGCGGCTCTACGAGGCGGTCCTCGAAGGCGACAGAGACGCCATCCTGCCCCTGGTGGAAGAGGGGCTGGCCGAGGGGCGTGACCCCATGGCCATGCTGAACCAGCACCTCATCCCGGCCATCGAGGAGGTGGGCCGGCTCTTCGGCGAGGGGACCTACTTCCTGCCCCAGTTGATGCTCTCGGCGCAGGCCATGAAGAAGGCCTTCACCCGGCTGAAGCCGGAGATCCAGAAGGCGAAGGTGGGGCAGGCGGAGATCGGAACGGTGGTTCTGGCCACGGTGCAGGGCGACATTCACGACATCGGCAAGAACATTGTGGCTGTGCTTCTGGAGAACTACGGTTTCAGGGTGATCGACCTGGGCCGCGACGTGAAGAACGAGGTGGTCCTGGAGGAGGCCCGCAAGGCGGGGGCTGACATCGTGGGCCTTTCCGCACTCATGACCACCACCATGCCGCAGATGAAGCGGGTGATCGACCTCTTCGCCCGGGAGGGCTTCGACTGCCCGGTGCTGATCGGGGGCGCGGCGACGACCCGGGCCTTCGCGGAGGAGATCGGCGCCCGGGGGCACGGGCGCGACGCCCAGGAGGCGGTCGCACTCGCCCTGGAGGTGCTGAAGGAGCGGAGAGGCGGGCGGGCAGAGTCGGAGTAGCGGACCGCCGATCCGGCGGGGGTGGACTGAGGAAGGAGGGCACCGCGTGGCATGCCGCATCCAGGCGGCGGGGAGGGCGTTCACCGTTCCCGAGGGAACGCCGCTTTCGGTCGCGCTGAACCAGCACGGGATCTTCGTCGAGACTCCCTGCGGCGGCAGGGGGCAGTGCCGCAAATGCCTGGTGCGGGTGCAGGGCGTCGCCCCTGCACCTGCGCCTGCGGACCGGGAGCAGTTGTCGCCGGATGAGCTGGCCTGGGGGTACCGGCTCTCCTGCCAGGTGCGGGTGCAGGGCGACCTGCAGGTGGCCGTGCTGCCGGCGGCTACCTCCGATGCCCGCAAGGCTGCACTTGGCCGCCTCAGCGGCCCGGTGGCGGTGGATCCCTGGGCCGAACTGAACCCGTCGGGCCGCTCGCTCGGCTTTGCCCTTGACGTGGGTACCACCACCCTGGCCGGCGCGCTGCTCGATCTGCGCACCGGCGAGGAACTGGCTGCCCATGCTGCCGCCAACCCGCAGGCGGTCTTCGGTGCCGACCTGATGAGCCGTCTGGCCCACGCCATGCAGGGGGAGGAGCAGCAGGAGGAGCTGACCCGACAGGTACGGGAGGCCGCCCTGGCCCTTCTGGCGCGGCTGCTCAGCAAGGCCGGCGCCCGCCGGGACGAGGTGGTGGCGGCAGCGGTGGTCGGCAACACGGCGATGCACCACCTCTTCCTGGGGCTTCCCGTGGCCGACCTGGCCGTGGCGCCCTACACGCCGGCGCTGCTGGAGGGGCGGACCTTCTCTCTTCCCGGCTTTCCGCCGCTGTACGCCCTGCCCAACATCGCGGGCTTCGCCGGGGCAGATGCGGTGGGCGCCGCCCTGGCCGTTGGTCTGGATGAGGCGGACGGGACGGTCTTGCTGGTCGACGTGGGCACCAACGGCGAGGTGCTGCTGCGCCACGGGGGCCGGCTCTACGCCTGCTCCGCACCGGCGGGACCGGCGTTCGAGGGCGGTGAGATCAGCCAGGGGATGCGGGCGGGTCCCGGCGCCATCGAGGCCGTGCAGTTCGACGGAACCGACCTGAGTGTGACGGTGATCCCCGGTGCCCGGCGCTCCGGCACGGGGGAACGGCGAGCCGGTGGCAATGGGTCCGAAACTGCCTGGGCGCCGGGCGTCGACACGACGGAGGCCCGGGGGATATGCGGCTCCGGCCTTCTGGACGCCGCCGCAGCCCTCCTGGAGGCCGGACTTCTCGACTGGCGGGGACGATATGTGGCGACAGGTCCCGCCGCTCAGCGCATCGCGCCCGACGGCCGCTCGGTCGAACTGGCGCCGGGGGTGTACCTCACGCAGCAGGACGTCCGGGCGCTGCAGCTGGCCAAGGGGGCCATCCGGTCCGGCGTCGACCTGCTGCTGCAGGAGGCGTGCATCGGGCCGGGGGACCTGGACGAGATCCTGCTGGCCGGCGCCTTCGGCAACTACCTGCGGCGGGAGAGCGCTGTCGCCATCGGGCTGCTGCCTCCCGTCGCACCCGGGCGCATCCGGCCCGTGGGCAACGCCGCGGTCGCCGGTGCGAAGCTGGTGCTTCTTTCTCGCACCGCCCGGGCGCGCGCGGAGGCGCTGGCCCGTACCGCACGTTTCGTGGAGTTGGCCACCCACCCGGCGTTTGAAGATGTCTTCATGGAGGCGCTCAACTTCCCTCGGCACCCCGCCGCCAGGGCGTCGAAGGGATGACGCCTGGGAGGCCGGAACATGGGGGGAGCGTCTGCGGCAACGTAGTTGAAGGCCGAAGTGAAAGTCCACGCGCCACGCCTCGCAAAGGTGTGGCGCGTAGACTTTCTGTTGGCGACCTCCCGGCGGCTGTGTCGGCAGTCGACACGACGCTGGACCGGGGGTTTCGCGGTCTGACGGGGTCCCGAACTGGCCAACCGCTGCGAGTTGCCCGATAGTTGAAGGCCGAAGTGAAAGTCCACGCGCCACGCCTCGCAGAGGTGTGGCGCGTAGACTTTCTGTTGGCGACCTCCCGGTGGCTGTGTCGGCAGTCGACATACTGCTTGCCGCATGTGGCTCCCGATCCGGGGTGATGTGGTCGGTATGGTGGACGAATACTGGTCAGGCCGCCGGCCAATACCATGACAGAGTGTGTTGTCAGGCGTGCGCAGTGATGACAGAGATTTTCACCTGGTGTGCGGGCCAACTGCAACGGTTCGAAAGGCCGGCCCCGTGGAGCCCGGTGGGCGATGGGCGAAGAGGGTAAGGCTCCGTCTCCAGCAGCACCGCGTCAGCCTGCCCCACAGCAGGCGCCACCCGGGGAGGAATGCCACATGGTTGTGCGAACGTCCGCAGGGTTCCTGCCCCTTGCCCTGTCCATTCTGTTGACGACCGCCCTGGGCGGCTGCGGCCGCGGCGCGCCCGGTCCCGGGCCGGCTCCCCCGCCCGCCGAGGCCCCACCGGCATCGGCGGTGGATGGCTGGCTGGAGTATCTGACGCTTGAGGAGAAGCTGGGGCAGCTGATCTGGGTGGGCCTGCCCGGGACCGAGCTCACGACTGAGACCGCACAGCTGCTGGCGGAGGGGAAGGTGGGCGGCTACATCTTTTTCGGCCGGCAGGGCAGCGACCCTGAGACGCTGCGTCGGCTCACGGGCGACCTGCAGCGCACTGCGGCAGCCCGGGAGCGGGCCACGCCCCGCCTGGTGATCGCCGTCGACCACGAGGGCGGGCTCGTGCAGCGGTTCGGAGCCCCGTTCACCCAGTGGCCCGGCAACATGGCCCTGGGGGCCACCGGGTTCACCGACTATGCCGAGCAGATGGGCAGGGCAATGGCGAGGGAACTGCTGGCTGCGGGGGTGAACATGAACCTGGCCCCCGTCGCCGATGTGAACAGCAACCCTGACAATCCGGTGATCGGTACTCGCTCCTTCGGGGAGGATCCCGAGGTGGCGGCGCGGCTGACCGCTGCCGTGGTGGAGGGGCTGCAGGCGGAAGGGGTGAGCGCGGTGGTCAAGCACTTCCCGGGCCACGGGGACACTGCAGAGGACAGCCACTACGCCCTGCCGGTGATCTCCCATGGCCGCGAACGGCTGGACCAGGTGGAGCTCGTCCCGTTCCGGGCGGCCATCGCCGCAGGCAGCGACGCGGTCATGGCCGGACACATCGCATTCCCGGCCGTGGCGGGCGACGGCAGGCCCGCCACCCTCTCGCCTGACGTGCTTACCGGGCTGTTGAAGGGCGAACTGGGCTACACGGGCGTGGTGATCACCGACGCCATGGACGCCATGGCTGCGATCACCGAGCACTACGGCGTGGAGGAGGGGCTGGTGCTGGCGCTCCAGGCGGGAGCCGACGTGGTGATGATCACCGAGTCCTTCGGCGCGCAGGGGTCGCTGTACGGCGTGCTGCTGCAGGCGGTACGGGACGGACGCATTCCCGAGAGCCGCATCGACGACGCCGCCCGCCGGGTCCTGGCCCTGAAGGAGCGGAGGGGTCTGCTGCCGCCGCTTCTGGCCGCGACGGGCCGTCGCACGGACGCAGCGGGTGCCACCGTTGCTTCCGGTTCCATCAGCGTTGACGGTTCGGCCCGTCTCCCCGCCGGCACAGTCGTTGCCGCGCCCGCCGACGTCGCTGACCCCAACGGCGTTTCCGCTGTGGCCGACGCACCAACGGGCTCCCCCGGCGGCGCGGATCCCATCGGGGAGCCGGCGCACCGGGCGCTCGCTGCGCAGATCGGCGCTGACGGGCTCACGCTGGTGCGCAACGCCCACCTGCCGCTGGCGCCGGAACCGGACGACCTGCTGCTGGTGATCAGCCCCGCGTATGCCAGCCGCGTCGACCGCAACGACGGTATCGTGACGGTCCTCGGCGCCTCCATCAAGGAACTGCACGAGAACACCCGAGAGGTCACCCTCGAGCGTCGCCCCCCGGCCGACTCCATCGCCAACGCACGACAGATGGCGGCGGAGGCGGCGGTGGTGGTCTACGCGGTGAGCGACGGCCACGAGTACACGGAGCACAGGTCTCTGATCGCCGATCTGATCGCCGAGGGCAAGCCGGTGGTGGTGATCGGGCTGGGAATGCCCTACGAGTTGACTGCCGTTCCGGAGATTACTACCTACATCGCCGCGTATGGCGAAGGTGACGCGAACCTGAAGGGGATCGGTCCGCTGCTCTTCGGCCGGGCCGAGGCGCGGGGCCGGCTGCCGGTTTCCATTCCCGGCCTCTATCCGGTGGGACACGGGTTGGCACTCCGTTAAGGACGAATATTTCGCTAAATCACCCCCTGTGAGAGCAGGGGGCCTTATATGGAAGCGGGACGATGTGGCAACACGTGCGGGTCAGAAGGGGGGAGGTTGCCGTGAGACCCGAGTCCGACGTCGAACGTGCGGCCCGGCACGCTGCCACCGTGGCCGCGTACCGTTCCCTGGTGAGTCACGGCGGCCCGCCACGGGAGCCCCTCATGCTGGAGCAGCACTTCTACACGGGGGAGGGGGGCGACATTGACGGCCTGACGGCGGCGCTCACGGAGCGGGGCTTTCACGTGGAAAGCCTGGGCTACGACCCCGACAGCCCCGACCGGACCTGGCGGCTGGTGGTGGTGCGCCTGGAACTCCTGGAGGAGCGCCTGTTGCTGGCGCTCTCAGACGAGTTGGACGCCCTGGCCCGTCGGTTTGATGGCGTGTATGACGGCTGGTCTACCCACGCGGACAGGTGAGTGCGAGTTCGGCTTCCGACGGTTGCATGTGCACACCCGAGAGCGCAACTCGCAGACGAGGCGAGAATCCCGCACAGCCGCACCGGATGCGGGCTGACGACCGGGGGACGGAATGTCAAGACTACCCTGGCCCCGTGGCAGGTGTTACAATGCCCCGGTCAACTCATCCACAGGGGGCAGTTCCGCCTTGTCCAACCTGGACGCGATCGTGAGCAGTCTCAACCCGCAGCAACGGGAGGCCGCCCTGCATCAGGACGGCCCCCTTCTCGTCATCGCCGGCGCCGGTGCCGGCAAGACCCGCACCGCCACGCACCGCCTGGCGTGCCTGCTGGCTCGGGGCGTGCCGCCGGAGGCGGTGGTGTGCATCACCTTCACCAACAAGGCCGCCCGGGAGATGCGGGAACGGGCCATCGCCCTGGTCGGCCGGCCGGCCGAGCAGGTCATGATCCGCACCTTCCACTCGGCCGCTGTGGTGCTGCTGCGCCAGTACATCGGCCACTTCCCCCAGTGCGGTCGAACCCCGTCCTTCTCCGTGGCTGACCCAACCGTACAGTTGGCTCTCCTGAAGGAAGCCGTGGCCGAGCGGAACTTCGACCTGAAGGCGAACCGACCCGAGTCCTTCCTCTGGCGCATCAGCCGGTACAAGAACGAGATGGCCGACCCCGAAACCCTCCTGTACCGCCAGCCGTCCAACGGCCTGATGGACTGGGAGCGGGTGCGGCAGATGATCCGGGAGACCGACCGGTACGTGAACCGGCTCACCGCCGAGATCTGGCAGCGGTACGAGGAGAAGCTCCGGCGGAACAACCTCCTGGACTTCGACGACCTGATCAACCTGTTCACCCGCGTGCTGCAGGAGCAGCCCGACGTCAGGGACGACGTGCAGCGGCGCTTCGCCTACCTGCAGGTGGACGAGTTCCAGGACACCAACGTGGCCCAGCTGCACATGGTGAAGCTCATGGCCGGGTCCCGGCAGAACGTGATGGCGGTGGGCGACGATGCACAGTCGATCTACTCCTGGCGCTCGGCGGACATCCGCTGCATCCTCGAGTTCGAGCGCCACTTCCCCGACGCCAGGACCATCCTGCTGGAGCAGAACTACCGCTCCACCGGCGCGATCATCCGTGCCGCCAACCGGCTCATTGCCCACAACGCCGGGCAGAGGCCCAAGCGGCTCTTCACCACGGCTCCTGAGGGGCGCCCGGTGGAGGCTTTCGAGTCGCAGACCGACGTGGCTGAGGCCCACGACGTGGTGGCGCGCATCCAGGAGGGCGTCGCTGCCGGCCGGCGGTGGGGCGACTTCGCCATCCTGTTCCGCACCAGCATTCAATCCCGACCCTTCGAGGAACGGCTGCGCGAGGCCGGGATCCCCTACCAGGTGGTGGGCGGCCCCCGCTTCTACGACCGGCGCGAGGTGCAGGAGTCGCTGGGCTACCTGCGGCTCCTGCACAACCCGCGGGACTCGGTCAACTTCGAGCGGGTGCTGAATGCCCCCCGGCGGGGTATCGGCGAGCGGGGGTTGCAGCGGCTGCTGGCCCTGGCGGCGCAGCGGGAAGTTGACCTGATCGAGGCGCTGCGCCTGGCGGTGGAGGAGGGCCAGTTGCAGGAACAGGCGGCGGAGGGGGCCCTGCGCCTCCACGAGCACCTCAGGCACGCACAGGTGGCCCTGGCCCGGCACCCGGGACGCTTCGCGGCAACGGTGGAGGGGCTGCTGCGGGAGACGGGCTACCTGGCCTACCTGGAGCAGGAGGACGAGCGCAGGGAGGAGCGGCGCTCCGAGGTGGTACGCAGCCTGATCAGTGCGATGTACGACTACGAGCGGCGTTCACCCGGGGGCGGCCTCGGCGGCTACCTGGACCAGCTGGCGCTGCTGGAGGCCCAGGATGAGGAGACCGGCGGCGACGTGGTGCGGCTCCAGACCATCCACTCGGCCAAGGGACTGGAGTACCCGGTGGTCTTCGTCGTGGGCATGGAGCAGGGGATCCTGCCCAACCAGCGGGCGCTGGACGAGGGGAACCTGGAAGAGGAGCGGCGGCTGTGCTACGTGGCTATCACCCGGGCCCGGGAGGAGCTCTACCTCACCGGTGCCCGCGTGCGGTCGGAACGCGGCGAGATGGTCATCACCAGGCCGTCGCAGTTCCTGGCCGAGGCGCTGAGGGGCTCGTGCGGGGCGGCCCCGGCGCAGGACCCGGTCGGCGCCGCGGACTAGCCGTGGCTGTTCCGCACACTGTATGATACACTGTGGCTGTCTGGCGGCAGTTGAGTGGAGGGATCTCCCGTGACGGTTCTTCAGGCCATCGTGCTCGGCGTCGTGCAGGGGCTGGCCGAGTTCCTGCCCATCTCCAGTTCCGCACACCTGATCCTGGTGCCGTGGATCCTCGGCTGGTCTCCCTCGGGTCTGGCCTTCGACCTGGCCCTGCACGTGGGCACGCTGATCGCAGTGACCATCTACTTCTGGCGCGACCTGCTCCACCTGGCGGTGGAGGGGCTGACGAAGGGGACGAAAACGCCGACGGGCAAGCTGGCCTGGGGAATCGTGCTGGGCACCGTGCCAGGGGCGATCTTCGGCCTGCTGATGGAGGACGTGGTGGAGGCGGTCTTCCGGCAGTCGATCCTCTCCATCGCCATCCTTCTGGCGGTGGTGGGCGTCATCCTCTACCTGGCCGACCGTTTCGGGTCCAAGCGGCGGTCGCTGGAGGAGATCCGGGTGGTGGACGTGGTCTGGATCGGCCTCGCACAGGCCCTGGCGGTTATCCCCGGCGTCTCCCGGTCCGGTTCGACCATCACCGCCGCCCTGGCACTGGGGCTGAAGCGGGAGACGGCGGCCAAGGTCTCGTTCCTCCTGGGCTGGCCGATCATCCTGGGCGGCGCCCTGCTGGTGATCCCCGACATGGACCCGGCCATGTTCACCCCGTCCTTCTTCGCCGGGGTCGCCGCAGCGGCCGTGAGCGGCTACGCTGTGATCTCGGTACTGCTGCAGTACCTGCAGAGAGGGACCTATCTGGTCTTCGCCTGGTACCGGGGCATCGTGGCGGCGCTGGCGATCATCCTGCTGCTGGTGCGGGGGATGTGAGCACGGCAGAACGAGGGACTCGCCTTTCGGGCGGGTCCCTCTTGCTGTCTCACGCCCCGGCGTGGCACGTGGCCGTACCGGGGCCAGGGCAGGTTCCCCGTTAGGCCCGGGGTCCTCCTTCCCGTGTGTCGCACTGGCCAACACCGGGAAGGAAAGGGGATGACTCGTGATGTGGCCGAAAGCCGTTGACTGGCAGCAGCTCCGGTTCGGGGTGGAGATCGAGTTCGTGGAGGGAGAGCCGCGGGGCGTGCCGCTGCTCCCCGGCTGGACGATGGCCCTGAACGAGCTGCAGGTGAACGGCAGGGGCGAGGACTCGGGGGCGGAGCTGAAGCCGCCGCCCATGCTCTGGCGCGACCGGGAGCAGATTCGGGAGATGCTGGCACGCCTCAAGGCGACCGGCGCAAGGGCCAACTGGAGCTGCGGCCTGCACGTGCACGTGGGCCTGGAACCGTGGGGACAGGATATCCTGCTGCCTCTGGTCGACGCAGCCCTGGCGCACCAGGGTTCGCTGCGCGCATTGCTGCAGACCGCCGAGGACCGGCTGCTCCACTGCCCGCCCGTGGTGCCCGAGATGCGCACCCGGTACCTGGCGCGCCCCGAGCGCCAGGCCCTGGTCCACCGGGGACGGCCGCAGTCGCACCGCTGCGGCGTGAACGCGGCGGCCTGGTTTGACTTCGGGACCGTGGAGATTCGCTACGATCGAACTCTGCCTGCGCTTCGTCGCGGCGGTGGGCGCAGGGAGACTGGTCTACCCCGCGGCCGGGTACCGCTCTGGCGGTACCGTGGCTGCGCCGCTGAAAGGTGGAACCGCGCTGGCGGACTCGGCGCAGGCCGGCGGGGCCGGGCCGAGGGATGCGCTGCCCGCAGACGGGGCCGCCCTTGCAGAGGTGCTGGGGGCGCCGGCGGAGGGCTACCCCCCGCCGCAGGCCGCGCCGCTCTGGCACCGGGAGCGGATGTGGCTCGAAGACGCCCTGGTCCCGGTCCTGGAGCCGCTGGTGCGGGCCCGGTTGCCCGAGGCCGAGATCCTTGCCGTCCGCCCTGCCTCTGAAGGGTTCCGGGTCACGGCCGAGGAGCCGGATGGACGCTGCACCGTCTTCCTGGCCCGGCCGCGGCCGGACGGCTGGTCGCTGGAGCCCTGCTGAGGCTGCCGCACCAAGGGCGAGACCCCCTGGCGGCGCTGGTCAGTCGGCTTTGCAGCCAGTGCGACCTGTGCCTTGGTGGGGGTCCCGCTCTCAGGATATGCAGCACATCCGACGTGATGACTGCAGGCCGCGCGTTTTTCTGGCGCGCATGGTCCCTGCTCTTGCGGGAGCGGGAGCGGCGTGGGGCTGACGGCATCGACGCTTCAGGGATCCCCCCTGCAGCGTCTTTTCTGCCTTGATGGTACTTCCTCTCCATGTTCACATCGTCTTGATCCACATATACTCGGGATGACATGACGGTATGGGGGGCGCATTCACGATGCACGAGAGGCACGCGATTCGCAACGCCAACCTCCTGTTCCTGGGCACCAGCCTCCTGGTGGTGACGCTGGGCGGGTTCGCCCAGCGCAGGGAGGTCGGCAGCGGCCTCATCTTCACCGAACTCGTCTGCATCCTCGTGCCGACCATCCTGATGTTGCGGCTGGATGGCGCAGACTGGCGTGGGGCGGTGGCCTGGCGCGCCGCCCGCCCTGCGGAGCTGTTGCTGGCCATCCCCGTCGGCTTCGGCTCCTGGGCGCTCGGTGCGGCGGTGACGGCCTTGATGGTGGCCCTCACCGGGTACCAGGCGCCAAGTTCGGCGGCGCCCGGGTCCATGCCGACGAGCCTCCTCTACTTCCTGGCCCTCACTGTGTTTGCCCCTGTCTGCGAGGAGATCCTGTTCCGGGGCTACGTGTACCAGGCGTACGCCCTGCGGGGAGCCCGGGTGGCCGTGGTCGCCTCCGCACTGCTCTTCGCGTTCTACCACATGCGGCTTCAGGGCCTGCCCGGCCTGCTGCCGGCGGCCTTCGCCCTGGGCATGCTGCGCAGTCGGACCGGGTCACTCCTGCCCGGCGTGGTGGCGCATGGGGCACAGAACTCGGTGCCGGCCACCCTTGCGCTCCTGGCCGCCGTCGGCGTGCAGGTGCCGGCTCCGTGGCTCGCATGGATCATGCTGGCCATGCTCGTGATGGGCATCGTCGCGTTCCGCCGCTTCCTGCGGCTCGCGCCGGCGCCGCCAGAGGGAGAGGTGGCCGGGCGCCGACCCGGATTCGCAGGCCTGCAGGAGATGTGGCCTCTCATCCCGTTCGCGGCGCTCTACCTCTACGTGGCCGGGGTCGAGGTCGGCCTGGTACCGGTTCCCGACGCTTCGCCTGCGGTGCCGGAGGAACCGCCGGCACTGGCGGCCGCCGCCTTCGAGGACCCGCAGGTCTGGCGGTACGAGGTCCGGAACGTCGCCGACGAGGTGGTGGGCAGCATGGAATGCCGTCTCACCCCCGAGAACACCAGCTACGCGGTGCAGTGCCGCTCCACGAACCGGGCGTGGCGCGTCGAGCGGGGAAACACCGTCTACCAGTCGGACGCGGTCAGCACGGAGATCAGCATGCGGTGGAGCAGGTCCGACCTCCGGCTGCTGGAGCTGACCGAGCGTCTATCGTCGGCGGAGGGCGAGTTTTACCAGGAGACGCGGGTGACACAGGCGGGCGACGGTCTGCGCCTCACGATATCCAGCCAAGCCCAGCAGGACTCCTCGAGCATCGCACTGCCGGCCGGTGCGGTGCTGGTCGCGGAGTTGCCCTGGCGGCTCTCGCTTGCCGATCTGGCGGAGGAACGCGTGCACACTGTGGCTCTCGCATCACCGCAGAAGTGGGATCCCCGCTCCCAGACCATGGTGCCGGCCGTGGAGCCGGCTGAGCTCCGCCTGAGCAGGAGCACGACAGGGTCGGGCGAGGCCCGGCAGGCTGCGCTGGGCGATCAGATGCAGGCGTGGTACGCCGTGGACGCACCCCACGTCCTTACTCGCCTCGATTGCCTGGGGCACTCGTACCGCCACATCGAGTAAGGGGCACGACCGAACTCATACAGAGACACGACGAGGGCGTCCCGCCAGGGGGCGCCCCCGCCAGTTTCGCACCCGTGCCGGGCGCTGCTACATCCAGCGCTTGCGCAGCTCGTGCTTCAGCACCTTTCCGTTGGAGTTGCGGGGCAGGGCCGGAACCGGCTCGAAAACCCGCGGGATCTAGCACTGGGCCAGGCGGGCGGCGCAGTGGCTGCGCAGTACCTCTGCGGGTGTCTCCTGCCCGCCCCGGGCCACGTAGGCGGCCACCAGGGGTGTAGTTGCCGATCACGTTGGTGGCGCCGGCGTAGGTGGCCCCGATGACCGTCAGATTCACGACGGCGGAGTGGGTCATGGGCATGAGGTTGAGGACCCGGTCGCCCTGCCGGATCTGCAGCTCGTAGGCGAACATGGAGGCGGTCGCCCGGACGGCCTTGTGCGTCAGGGCGGCGCCCTTCGGGGCGCCCGTGGTGCCCGAGGTGTAGATCAGCTCCGCCAGGTCTGCGGGGGACAGGTCGTCCGGCAGGTCGGCTTCGCCGCCGTTCCGGTGCCCGTCCAGATCTGCGTGAGCCGGGCCTCCCGCACCAGCCGCTCCACCGGGAAGACGTTGGTGTAGCCGATGCCGCCCATGATCTGCATGGCGTGGTTGGTGACCTCCCAGGCGGCGTCGGTGGCGAACTTCTTCGCCTCCGAGACCAGGCGGCGCACCACCTCCGGCGGCTGGCCGGAGTCCTCGGCCGCGCCGGCGGCGTAGACCAGGGCCCGGGCTGCATCCAGCCTGGTGATGGACTCGGCCACCTTGAAGCTGACCCCCTGGAAGTCCTTGATGCGCCGGCCGAACGCCTTGCGCCGGGTAGAGTAGACCGCCGCCACCTCCAGCGCGGCCCGGGCGATGCCGATGGCGCCTGCCGCACTGGTCAGCCGCTCGGGGACCATCATCTGGTAGAAGATCGGCGCCGCGCCGTTCTCCTCGCCGATGCGGTTTCCGACGGGCACGACCACGTCCCGGAAGACCACCCGCCCGGCGCCGCCGCCCCGGCCGCCCATCAGGCCGTAGAGGTGCGCCACGTGCACGCCCGGTCCCCGGTCCACCAGGAAGACGGACATGGACTCGTGGGGCGGCCCGTCCGGGTTGGTCTTGGCGTAGACGAGGAAGTAGTCGGCGCCCTCGGCCCCCACGACGAAGCGTTTCTGGCCGTTCAGCACGCAGTGGTCGCCCTTGCGGACGGCCGTCGTGGTGGCGCCGAAGAAGTCTGAGCCGCCCCGGGGCTCGGTCAGCCCCTCGGCCGTGAACTTCTTCCCCTGCAGGGTGGGCAGGAGGTAACGCTCCTTCTGCTCAGGCGTGCCGAACCGGTGAATGGCCTCCCCGACGATGGAGGGGAGGGAGTAGAGGCACCCCAGCGCCGATCCGAGCACGCCGATCTCCTCGATCACGGCCAGTTCGGTGGTCCACTGGAGCCCGCGACCGCCCCAGTCGGGCGCGAAGCGCAGCCCGAGGAGGTTCTGGGCGGCTGCCTCTTCCACGAATGCGCGCGGGTACTGGACCTTGTCCTCATCCATGTCGATCAGGAGCTGAGGGTCGACGCTCCGCACGAACTCCCGGGCCTCATCGCGCACCGCCCGCTGTTCGGCGGTCAGCAGGAAGTCAAACACGCAGCGGCCTCCCTTCAAATTATTCGGAGATACCCTACAACACGGCCAGATTTGATTAGTCGTCAAGCTCCGCAGCCCGACCGCGGCTACAGGAACAGAAGCGGGACGGCGAGAACTGGCAAGGGAAGAACGCCTGCGGGAGGGACTGCCCGTGAAGATCATCCTTGCTCCCGACTCCTTCAAGGGAAGCCTCACAGCCGTCGCTGCGGCCGAGGCCATGCGGCAGGGGGTGCTCGACGCCCTTCCGGAGGCCGACGCGATTGCCCTGCCGATGGCCGACGGCGGCGAGGGCACGGTGGACGCCCTGGTGGCCGCCACCGGCGGCCGCCTGGTGAGAAGGCGGGTCACCGGGCCCCTGGGCGACCCCGTGGAGGCGGCCTTCGGTCTGCTGGGCGACGGGCAGACGGCCGCCATCGAGATGGCGGCGGCGTCGGGCCTGCTGCTGGTGCCAGAGGGGCGGCGGAACCCCAGGGTCACGACCACCTTCGGCACGGGAGAGCTGATCCGCACCGCCCTGGACCTGGGCGTGCGCCGCGTCGTGATCGGCATCGGCGGAAGCGCCACCAACGACGGCGGCGTGGGCATGGCCCAGGCGCTGGGCGCGCGGTTCCTGAAGGCCGACGGCAGCGAGGTCGGACGGGGCGGCGCCGCGCTGCTCGAACTGGAGCGCATCGACCTGAGCGGCCTGGACCCGCGGCTGGCCGAATCCGAAATCCTCGTCGCCTGCGATGTGGACAACCCGCTGACGGGCCCGCAGGGGGCCTCGGCCGTCTACGGCCCGCAGAAGGGGGCCGGCCCGGAGGAGGTTGTCCTGCTGGACCGGGCGCTCACCCGCCTGGCAGACGTGGCGGCGCGCAGCCTGGGGCGCGACCCGCGGAGCAACCCCGGCGCCGGTGCAGCCGGGGGACTCGGGTACGGGCTTATGGCGTTCCTGGGGGCCGGCCTGCGGCGCGGCATCGATCTGGTGATGGCGGCCAACGGGCTGGAGCGGCTGCTGCCGGGGACCTCCCTGGTAATCACCGGGGAGGGGCGGACCGACGGGCAGACCCTCGCGGGCAAGGTGGTGCTGGGGGTGGCCCGGGCGGCGGCCCGGCACGGCGTCCCCGTGGTTGTGCTCTCGGGCGCCGTGACGCCCGACGCCGACCGGCTCCTGGCCGAGGGCGTGACCGCCCTGTTGAGCACGGCGACGGGGCCGATGCCCCTCGAGGAGGCCATGGACCGGGCGGGCGAGCTGCTGCGGCGGGCAGCCGCACATACCCTCCGCCTGGCCCGCCTCAGAATGGGTGGCTGAGCCGCAGGACATGATGGAAGAAGACCGCAGGGCGCTCGTCCCTGCGGTCTTGTCATTATGCCTCGGCGTCGCCGGCGGTCCCGCCCTCCTCTGCAGGAGCCGCCTCGTCGGCGACCGGGTCGGGCTTGTGCAGCTCGGGGTTGTAGAGGACCCCGTTCTCCAGCGCCCAGCTGCGCCATTCCTCGAGGCTGTTGAAGCGCCGGAAACCGTAGTACTTCTGGTAGTACTCCTGGGCGAAGATCTGGTCGATCTGCTCGACCGTGAGCCCCGTCGCCTCAGAGAGCTCCGTGGCGCTCATCGCGCGTCCGTGCTGCACGAGAAAGTCGTCCAGTAACCGCCATATATGCATCGTGACGGTGCTGGTCGTACCGGTACCGAGGGTGCGTGCAGTGGAGTAGTACGCCTCCGCGCCCCGGCCGGCGGCTGCGGTTTCGGCCATGGTGGTATCCCTCCGTCTATCCCATACTTCCCGGAAAAGGCTGGTCGTACACTTGGCTGGGAGAAAGTCTCCATACGATTCTCCTTGTGAAGCGGTGTTTCCTGCCTGTGCATCCGCGATGGGGGATGTGTACAGGGGGGGCCAGAACCGCTTGACCTGTTCGGAGTATCCAGAATAGACTTGATATACCGGCGAGGGTCTATCGGGTGTGTGGAGGGCGGGGAACTCCCGGTGCCGGTCCGGCCCTCCACCGGAGAGGGAGGGATTGCGGTGGACCGCACGGAGGAGCGGCAGGCCGAGTTCATGGCTCACATCGAGCGCGGCGGGAAGGTCGAGGCTTCCGACTGGATGCCGGACGAGTACCGCACCGCCATGATCAGGTTCATGCAGATGCACGCCCTGTCGGAGCTGATGGGCGCGCTGCCCGAGAAAGAGTGGGTGCCGCGGGCGCCCACGCTTGCGCGCAAGCTGAGCCTGATGGCCAAGGTCCAGGACGAGGTCGGCCATGCCCAGCTCATCCTGCGGGTGGCGGAGGACCTGGCGGCGCCGCTGGGCAAGGGCCGCGAGGAGCTCGTGGGCGAGCTCTTCACCGGCGAGGCCAAGTTCCACAACGTCTTTCACATGCCCGCTCCCACCTGGGCCGACGCCGGCATTATCGGCTGGCTGGTGGACGGCGCGGCGGTGATCTCCCAGGCGGCGCTGCTCGGCTCGTCCTACGCCCCATACGCCCGCGTTCTGCAGCGGGTCTGCGCCGAGGAGGGGTTCCACATCCAGCACGGCGAGTCGATCTGCCTCGCGCTGGCCGAGGGCACGCCCGCCCAGCGGCAGATGCTGCAGGAGGCCCTCGAACGGTGGTGGGAGGCGCTCCTGCTCTTCTTCGGCCCCGCCGAGACCAACTCGGCCTCAGCCACCATCCTGCTGAAGTACCGCTTCCGCACCAGGACAAACGAGGAACTGCGCCAGAAGTTCCTCACCAAGTACGTGCCCCGCATCCAGGCGCTGGGCCTCGCCATCCCCGACCCGGCCCTGCGGTACGACGAGACCGCCGGCCGCTGGATCTACACCCCGCCCGACTGGTCCAAGCTGAAAGCCATCGCCCGCAACCAGGGGCCCCTTTCCCAGTACCGGCTGGGCCTCCGGCGCCTCTCCTACGAGCAGGGGCGCTGGGTGCGGGATGCGCTCATGGCCCCGGCCAGGCAGGCGGTATAGGAGGGAGCATCCATGGCTGAGCCGAGGCTCTCGCAGGAGCAGCGGCAGTTCCGGGTGTACGAGATCTTCGTGCAGAAGGACCACAGCAGCCCGCACGTCTGGGTCGGCTCGGTGGACGCCGGCTCGCCCGAGGATGCCCTGGTGCTGGCGCGCGAGTCGTTCCTGCGCCGGGAGCCCGCCGTGTCGCTGTGGGCGGTGGAGCAGACCGCCATTCACCGGACCGACTACGCCGACCGCGACTTCTTCGCCCAGGAGACCGACAAGCGCTACCGCACGCTGGCCGGGTACAGCAAGGCCAATGCCGAGCGCTGGCGCAGGTACAAGCGGGCGCTGCTCGACCTGGAGAAGGACTTCGTGCGGGATTAGCGGCTGCACGCCGGGGAGGGGAACCGGATGGATCGACCGACGCTGATTGCGCTGCTCTACCAGCTCGCCGACGACGAACTGGTCGTGGGCCACCGGGACTCGGAGTGGCTGGGACTCGGCCCGCACATCGAGGAGGACGTGGCCTTCTGCTCCATCGCCCAGGACGAGGTGGGTCACGCCAGTCTCTTCTACAACCTGCTCGCAGACCTGGGGGAGGGGCGGGCAGACGACCTGGCCTTCCTGCGGCCGGCCGCCCGGCGGCGGAATGCGGTGCTGCTGGAACGGCCCAACGGTCCGGGAAGCTACCTCGACCGCCCCGAGTTCGACTGGGGTTACACCATCGCCCGGCGGCTGGCCTATGACCTGTTCGACCAGATCCGGCTGGAGGTGCTGGCCGGGTCCAGCCACGTCCCGCTGGCGCAGGCGGCGGCCAGGATCCGGCGGGAGGAGCGGTACCACCTGATCCACCACACCACCTGGTTCCGCCGGCTGGCCACCGGAACCGAGGAGTCCCGGCTCCGCCTGGCTGCCGGCGTTGCGCGCACCTGGCCGGACCTGGGCGGGCTCTTCGCCCTGGGCGAGGTCGTGCCCGGGCCGGTCTTTCCTGCGACGGCTGAGGAGCTGGTTGACCGGTGGACGGCGGCGCTGGAGCCGCTTTTCGCCGAGGTGGGGTTCGACTGGCCCGGGCGCCCCGATCCCGGCGGCCCCCCAGGGCCGGACGGCCGCCTCGGGCAGCACACGCCGGACCTCGACGGGCTGCTGGAGACTATGGGGGAGGTCTACCGCACAGCCCCCGGTGCGGCATGGTGAGCGAGGCGGCCGTGTGGGCCGCCCTGGCGGACGTGAAGGATCCCGAGATCCCGCCCGTCTCCATCGTGGACATGGGAATGGTGCACCGGGTTGTGCTGCAGGAGGGTGACGCCCACAAGGTTCGGGTGCGGGTTGAGGTGATGCCCACCTTCGTGGGCTGTCCGGCGCTGGGGACCATCCGCCGGGATGTGATCGCCCGGCTCCGCGCGCTGGAGGGGGTGGACGAGGTGGATGTGGAGTATGTCCTCGACCCGCCCTGGAGCAGCGACCGCATCACCCCCGCGGGCCGTGACCGGCTGCGCAGCTTCGGCATCGCACCGCCGCCCTGTGGGCTGGACGTGCAGCCGCTCATCCCGCTGGCGGAGGCGCCGGCCTGCCCCTACTGCGGTTCGCTGGACACGCACCTGGAGAACCTGTTCGGACCCACGGCCTGCCGCGCGATCTACTACTGCGGCGGCTGCCGCCAGCCGTTCGAGGGGATGAAGCCGGTGTAGACCCCTGAACTGTGGGGCAGCCCGTCCGGGTGAATGGGGCTGTCCCCCATCGTCAGAAGATCGTGAGAACGGTATGCCCCGCTTGATCGTCACACCTACTAAAGGACGGTGACGATGATGCGGTGGAAGCCTGTGGGCTGGCTCCTGGCGCTGTCGCTGCTGCTCATGAGCTGCACCGCGCCCTCCGGGGCGCCCACCCAGCCCGACTCACCAGCGGTGGAAGGCGGGGGCACCATGGGAACCGCCGCCGGAGCCTCTGGAGGAGCCGCCGGAGCGAACGCCTCCGGGGCCGCTGCCGAAGGGGCTGCCGCCGGAGAGGAAAAGCCTGGAGCCGGGGCGGGAGAACCCGAAGGCGGGTGGGCGCGGTCAGACGGCGCGCCGCGGCCCGGCGCACTGCCGCGCCTGATCAGTCGCATCGTCTACCGGCCCACCCGCGCGCTGAACGAAGTGGTGGACGGGGTCACGGCCATCACCCTGGAGGAATGGGAGTCCGAGGTGGCGGTGGGTTCCGGGGACGTGCTCGTCACGTGGCAGCTGGATACCCACGACGCAGGTCCGTACAGCCCCCTCCTGCGCACCAGGGGCGCCGAGCCGGCCGAGGTCCGGGCGGTGCTGGGGATGATCCAGGCCCGGTTCAGCGCACCGCTTCCGGACCGTCTGGAGGCGTGGCTGGAAGGCCTGGGCGGCTCGCACACCATGCTCTTCCGGGCACCGGAACCCACGGTTGCCATCGCCTACTGGGACGCGGACGGCGGGCTCCGGGACCTGGACGAGGCCGAGGCGGTGGTGCCCGACGGCCCGCTCTGGCTTCAACTGACCTTTGACCAGCCGGTGGAGCAGGGGAGCCTGGCCGCCTGGCTGGCCGATGTGGAGGCCAGGGTCGGCGAGCCGCTGATCGTCCGGCAGGAGTCTGCGGGTCTCTGGGTGGTGGAGCTGGACCAGGTGCCTGCGCGGCTGACGCTGGACCTGCGCCGGGTGGTGGCGGCGGGAAGCGGCCTGCCGGTGGCCCGGTCCCCGGTCACGCTGCGCAACGAGGCGGCGCTGCCCTACCTGGAGCGGATGGACCTGTCCACAGGTGAGGGAGAGCGCCTCCTCACCCTGCCCCCTGAGGTCACCGAGGCCTGGCCGTCACCGGACGGTGCCTACATCGCCCTGCGCGCGTGGCAGGCCGTGGACGGGGAGATGCGGGAGCAGTGGGCCGGCCTGATCGACCTGGGGGAGAACACGCTCGTGGAGGCACCGGTCCAGGCGGGAACGCTCCAGTGGGCCGCCGGACGTCTGCTCAGCCACCCATCCCGGCAGCCGGTGGGGTGGGAGGTCTGGATCCCGGGGGCGGAGGAGGCGGCGGCGTTCCCGTTCCCCATGGACGAGGCGGTGCCGGGTACGGCGGTCTTCTCTCCGGACGGGCGCACGGCGGCCTTCCTGGGCTCCGCGGCGGAGGGGGTGCCGTCCGGGAACGAGCCGGTCTGGATGCCGCTGGTCCTGCTGGACGCGGAGACCGGCGAGCGGAAGACCGTGGAGGCATTCGTCCGCAACTGGTACCGGGGGAAGGGCGACGTGCGCCGGTGGGTGGCCTGGAGCCCCGACGGGCGACGGGTGGCGGCCCTGGACCCGCTGGATCGCACCGGAGACAGCGTTCTCGTGGTCTACGACTTGGAGCGGGGGGAGAGGCAGGTCGTCTCCGAGCCGCTTCCGGTCTCGGCCTGGGGGACGAGGCTCGCGTGGAGCCCGGACGGCGCCCGCCTGCTTGCCCATGCGGCGGGGTACGACCCGTGGGTGATCCCGCTGGACCGCAGCCCTGCCGCGGCAATCCCCGGGGTCGGGCATGGCCAGGCGTTCTGGGACGGCACCGGAGGCCGGATCCTGGGCGCCCGGGGCCCGTGGGAGGGGGTCTCCGTGTACAGCGCGGCCGACGGCACGTGGTTCGAGCTGGGGGACGGCCTCCCGGCCGGGTGGGACGGCGATGCGGTCTATGTGATCCGCTGGCCGGGCGCCTCGTCCCGCTATGTGCCTCCCCGGCCCTGAACGCGGTTTGCCACGTGCAGCGCGCAGGGGGGGAGCGCCCCCGTGATTGACGACGCCCGAGCGCATCTGCCTCGGGCGTCTTGCTCGTGCGGACCACGCTGGTGCGCCACGAGGATACGACCGTCGGAACCAAGGGGACAGCCTGGCGCTGTCCCCTTTCGGTCTCCCGCGATGGGCTGATCAGGCCAAAGGAATGGGCGGCCGCCGCAAACATGAACTAATGTGACATTAGAGACTAAGCACAGACTGATCGGGATTATATACTAAACGGTAACTGATTAACATTCAAGGAGGCTAGTTGGCGTGAAACGCTGGCTGGCAGTGACTGCAGCCGTGGCCAGTCCTGCTCGCCGCTGGCGGGCCCCGCGGCACCGGCCCGAGAAGCGCCGGGCCAGTAGCCTGTCGGGCCCGGGGCCACCCTGCGGCGAGTGCGGGCCAACCTGACGCCGAACGTCCAGTCCCTGAAAAGGGAACGGATGGCTCCTCGCGGGCAGGGCGAGAGACCGGCATCGTGGTTGCCTGGACCGACCAGGACGTTCTCCGGTTTGTCATCGAGGTGCGGCAGAAGGGGAGGACTGCCGCGATGCCGGAACGCCATGCTCGCCGGCGTGGACACGGCGAGCGCCGGCTTACCGGATCAGGAAGGGTTTGCTTTCCGTTGAACATCGGTCTGCCCACGCACCGATTCTGATCACCCTCAGTTCAGTGTGGAGGAGGTCCGATCATGCGCTTCACCAAGCGGCTGAACGTGTTCGCCAAGGTTCTGGCGGCACCGCTGCTCGTCATTTTGCTTATGGGCATCGTCGGCGCATTCTCGATCCGCGCAACGAACACCGTCGTGACCTCAGTGAGCGATCTGGCCAGGCGGGCAACGCTGCTCGAGGGCAGCCTGAGAATCCAGACAGAGCTCTACAAACAGGGAGGCTACATTCGGAACTACATGATCTTCCTGGACGACTCGACCTTGTACGACATTGAGACGGCCCGGAAGAACGTCTACGCAATCGTGGACGAGTTGCTCGCCAACACCACCAGTGAGGAGACGATGGAGCGGCTCAACTTCATCAAGACGACTCAGGCGGAGTATGAGGTCGTCCTGGACTCCGTTGTCCAGGCGGCGCGCACGAAGGGACAGACGCGCGCTGCTGCCCTCATGCAGTCGGAAGCATCTCCCCTGATGTTGGCCATGATCGACGCGGCGGAGGACGTTGCGGAAAGGGAGATTCGGCTGGACAGCGAGTCCCGTGAGGCGATGCGCGACGATGCACTGCAGATAAGGTTCGTCGTCATCGTCGCACTGGCGCTTGCCGTGGTCGGAGGGGTTGTCCTGTCCGTCACCGTGGCCCGGGCGATGGTGAAGCGGATCCGGAGCCTGGCAGAAGCCGCTGCCAGGATGGCCGAGCGCGACCTCACCATCGATGAAGTTCCGGTCACATCGAACGACGAGATCGGTCAGACGACGCAGGCGTTCAACAAGATGCTGGTCGGTCTGCGGAGCATCATGCGGGGGATCAGCGCGGTATCGCAATCGCTCATGTTAACATCGCAAGAACTGTCGACCGCGGCGGAACACGCAGCCACTGCCGCTGCGGACTCCTCCAAGGCGATCAGCCAGGTGGCGGCCGGCAGCTCGGAGCAGGCCATCGGCACGTCCGAGGCCAACTCGCTGGTCGAGCAACTCCGCAACGCGATCCAGCAGATCGCCGGGGGCGCCACCAGTGCCGCCCGTGAGGTTCAGGAGGCCGCATCCCGCCAGAATGATACGACCCGCGAGCTGGACGAGATGACCCAGATCGCCACGGCCACCGCCCAGGTGACCACGCAGACCGAACAGCGCACCAGGGCCGCGGCGGAGGTGGTGGAGCGTGCGCTGAAAGAGATCGAGCAGGTGGGTACCGTGGTGGGTCAGTCCGCCAATCACATTCAGGAACTGGATCGGTTGTCGGAGCAGGTGGGTTCCATCACCGATGTCATCTCCGGCATCGCCGATCAGACCAACCTGCTGGCCCTCAACGCCGCGATCGAGGCGGCCCGGGCAGGCGAACACGGCCGCGGGTTCGCGGTGGTCGCGGACGAGGTGCGGAAGCTGGCGGAGCAGTCGGCCTCGTCGGCCCGAGAGATTGCCGATCTCATTCGGAGCATCCAGACCGGTACTGCTGAGGCTGTGAAGTCGATGAACCTGGGGACGGAGCGGTTGGCGGCAACCAACGAGCTGGCTGCGCAGGCGGGCACGGCGCTGGCGGACATCCTGGGTGCGGTGCAGCAGGCCGCGGCCGAGGTGGGGCGCATCGCCCAGAAGGCGGAGAAGGTCAAGGAGCAGGCCGCTGCGGCGGTTCAGACGTTCAATAATGTGGCGGCGATGACGGAGGAGAACACGGCTGCGAGCGAGGAGATGGCGGCCAGCGTGGACCAGGTGACAAACGCTGTGAACCGCGTTGCCCGGCTGTCGGAGGAGAACGCCACCGCTGCCGAGGAGGTTTCGGCCGCGGTGGAGGAGTTGACCGCCTCGGCCGAGCAGGTCGCGTCATCGGCGCAGGAGCTGAAACAGACGGCCAGTGAACTGCAGGCCCAGGTCGAGCGGTTCCGCCTGTAAGCCGTGGCTCCGCCGCAATCCAGGCGGCGCAGCGGTGACCGGTCCCATTCACCCCGCCGGGCTCCCCCGGCGGGGTTTGCGCGCGGCGAGCCCAGCCATTTCCGGGCCCACCGCCGTGGCACTCCCCCGGCTGGCCGCATAGCATGTGCGCACAGGCGGAGGAGGTGCGCACCTGCCCCTCGGGGTATGGGACGCGGCGATCTGGTCAATACTGGAGGGCCGAGGGGGGGTTACCCATGCAGAATGCTGAGGTCAGGGAACTGGTGCAGCGCTCGCTGGAGCGGCACGCCGACGACGAGCGCACGCTCGATGCTTACTGGCAGTGGGCTTCTAACCCAACCCCGCCCTCGGCTGGTTACGCGCTGGAGGAGAACGCCGGCTTCATCGCCACGAACCTGATGCTGCGGTATGGTGAGCCCGCCGTGGACCTCGTGCTGGCGGTGAACGAGGAGTGTCGGGAGATGGCCGGGCGTGCTTCCATTCAGGAACTGCAGCGCACCATCGTGACGGTGCTCAACGGGCCGGTGGGCGACCGGCTCAGGCAGGGTGTTATCCGGCGGCTTGCAGAGCCCACCCCTGCGCGGAGGGCGCTCGCGGCCTGGCTGGTCAACCGGGCCCGGTGGCGGCGGATGCCGGGGCGGGAGCCGGTCGTGGCCGGCGAGTTTGACTGGTCGCTGGGTGCGGACCTGGCGGAGAGCAAGGCAGACTGCCAGAGTCGGATCTTCCGCCTCATGTACGGCGACGAGGTGGCTCAGCTCGACCTGGCCCGGGAGGCGATGGCGGTGGGCGTTGTCAACCGGCTGTTCTACCGGAATGCGGCCGGCCGGATGGAGGCCAAACTGCGGCCGGGGCCGCGCCTGCCGGCATCTGCGCTCGTCTACTGACCTCCGCGGGATACCCCCGGGACGTGCGGCGGCGTCTATATAGCAACTGAGTCTCTTTCAGAGGAGGCGCCGCCGTGGCAGAGCCCAGGAACAGTTGGTACCGGTCCCCCGCCGTCATTGGCCTGATCATCACCGTCGCCGGATTCGGGCTCTTCACGCTGGGGGCCTGGATCGTCAGCGAGCAGCTGCTCCGGTAGCAGGATCCGGTGGGGGGCGCCGTGCGCGTCCAGCGCAGCGGGGCACGGATGTGCGAGCGACGGAGTATTTTGGGCTTGCGGAGTCAGAGTCAGCGGTGTATAATGAATTAAATAGGAGCGGCGAGACCGCACGGGAACCAAGAGGGAGCAGTCAGCGGACGTTCTGGAAGGAAAATCCTGAATGCAGCAACCCCGGCGCGTTCCGGGGGTTCTTTTTTCCTGAAGTGGGGTCTCCGTCGCCGATCGTAGAGGAGGCGAGGAGTATGCAGTGGAAGTATGAACTGCCGCCTGTGGAGAACGAGGCCACCCGGACCGGGATGTGCACCACGGCGCAGGCAGACGAGAATCTGATCGAGGAGATCCTGCGGGCCGCCGGGCTCGAGCAGTTGGACTAGAGCGCGGGCGGAAAGGGAGGCACTCTCTTGCGCAGCACGCTGGAGACACTGTTGAAGGATCTGAACGCCGACATCCTGCGCATGGGTCAGCGGGTGAGTGAGATGATCGACAACTCGGTGCTCTCCCTGGCCCGGCAGGACGGCGAACTGGCGCAGCAGGTCATCGATGCCGACGACGAGATCGACCGGATGCTGATTGCCATCGAGATGCGCTGTCTGCAGGTGATGGCCCTGCAACAGCCGATGGCCCGTGACCTGCGCACCGTCGGCACCGGCCTGAAGATCGTGACCGACCTCGAGCGGATGGCCGACCACGCCACCGACATTGCGGAGGTCACGCTGCGGCTGGGGAACGAGCCGTTGATCAAGCCGCTGATCGACATCCCCCGCATGGCCGCGCTGGCCCAGGACATGGTCCGGGCTGCGCTGGACGCCTTTGTGGATGAGGATGAGCCAGCCGCCCGCGCGATGATCGCCCGCGACCACGAGATGGACGCCCTCTACAGCGCAGTCTTCGACGAGCTGGTGGAGATGATGGAGCAGGACCCGCACGTGGTGCGGCAGGCGACACACCTGCTGCAGGTGGCCGGATGGCTGGAGCGCATCGGCGACCATGCGACCAACCTGGGCGAGTGGATCATCTACCGGCTGACCGGCGAGCTGAGCGACCTGAACACGTGACGCAGGGAGGGGGTGAAAGCCCCCTCCCCGTCTCATCCCTATCGCTCTCCGCCGGTGGGCTGTGCGTCCTGTTGATCCGAGCTCACCCGGGCGATTGCCGAACGCGCCAGGCTGCTCAGGACCACGTCTTCCATCGGGGGGTTGTGGAGACCGGCCCGCACGTCGCGGAAGTAGCGCTCCAACGGCAGCCGGCGGGCGAGGCTGGCACCCCCGGCCACCCGCATCGCCCGGTCGACGACTGCCATGGCGGTCTCCACTACGAACGGCTTGCACGCGGCCACCGCATCGACCAGGGCCGGTCGCCATTCCGGCCGCTCGTCCCACTGGCGGGCCAGGTCCATCAGCGTGATGCGGGCGGGGAGGAGGGCGAGGTCCATCTCGCCGATGAGCCGCTGCACATGGGGGCGGTCGGCCAGCGACGACGTGGGCTCGGGATGGCCCGGCGGGTTGACGGTCTTCCGCTCCACGGCGTACCGCACGGCGAAGTCCCGGGCTGCCTGGGCGATGCCCAGGTAGACTGCGGGAACGTGCAGGTTCCAGCCTGCCGTCGCGGCGCTGTTGCGCTCCTTCGCCGGCTCCAGCAGGGAATCCGCGGGCACGTGCACGTCGTCGAGCCACAGGTCGTGACTGCCGGTGGCCCGCATGCCCAGCGAGTCCCAGGTCTCCTCGATGCGCACCCCTTCGGACTCCCGCCGCACCAGGAACCAGGCAGCCTCGTCGGTTCCCTCGAGCGTGGCGGAGACCAGAAAGTAACGGAGAACGGGCGCCAGCGTGGTGAAGCTCTTGTGGCCCTTCAGCACCCAGGAGCCATCGGCCAGCCGGCGCGCACGCGTGCGGGGGAGGCCGCCCCGGCTCGGGCTGCCGGTTTCGGGCTCCGAGGCGCAGGCGTTCAGCAGCGCACCCTCCGAGACGACCTCGCTGAAGAGCCGCCGTCGAACGGGCTCCGGCCAGGTCCGGCTCCCGGCCTGCTTGCCAACGACGTACAGGTGCCAGCCCACGGCCAGCGCCGTGGCGCCGTCGCCCCTGGCCAGCCGTTCCTGTGCGAAGACCGTGGCGTGAACGCCGGCGCCCAGGCCGCCGTACTCGGTGGGAACGGTCAGGGCCAGGTAGCCGTGCTCCCGCAGCGCATCGAAGTGGGCGAAGGGAAAGGTACCCGATCGGTCGTACTCTCCTGCGGTCGCTGCGAACCGGTCGGCCAGCTCGTCGGCGCGCTCGTAGGCCAGCCAGTCGACCTCGGTGCGACCGAAGTACCACGGGCCTGGAGTCACATGGCTCACCTCCGTCGCTTGAGTTATTCGCCGCACACCTGGTCAACTCTTGCAGGCAACCCGCGTGTTTCCGCACAACTGGTGACGCTTAGCACTTGAATGCAGGCCGCGGATCGTGTAACATTATGTCCTGTCACCGGTGATGTGACACCGGCGACGGCACGGGGCGGGGAGATACCCAAGTGGCCAAAGGGGGCTGACTGTAAATCAGTTGCGCAACGCTTCGGTGGTTCGAATCCACCTCTCCCCACCAGAACACGGGCGGTTAGCTCAGCGGGAGAGCACTTGCTTCACACGCAAGGGGTCACTGGTTCGATCCCAGTACCGCCCACCAAGCCTCTTGCAGCCAGCCCCGAAGGGGTTGGCGAAAGAGGCAGCCCTCTTGCAGCCAGCCCCGAAGGGGTTGGCGAAAGAGGCAGGCCGCCTGCAGTAAGCCCCGAAAGGGCTTGCGAAGGCGGAAAGGCGTCGGCGGGAAGCCCCGCCAGGGGGATCCGGAGACGCCCACCGCTATCCTGTCGGAGTGGCGGAATTGGCAGACGCGTACGTTTGAGGGGCGTATGGGCAACCGTGCGGGTTCAAGTCCCGCCTCCGACACCAATCTGCGAAGAGAGCCGCTGGATGCATCCGCATTCAGCGGCTCTCTTCATGCGTTCAGCCGGGCTTGCGTCCGCCGGAGAGGGTACCTCGTGCAGGCCCGGACGGCCGGAGGGCCGCGGTGTATTGCATACAGAGCCCGGTGGAACTGCTGAAATGACAGATCAGCGGGCCGGGTCAAACGTGCATCGTCATCGGCTGCGCGTGCACCTTTGTACTGGAAACCGTGTACTCACTCCTCAAGCCCCCGCGATGAAGGTATAATTACTGATGGCCCTTTGCAGTGCGTATGGCTCGACCCGCGGTTCATGGTCGTATCCACGCATCGAACAGGAGGTCGCCTCAATGAACTTGCGTCAGCGCACAGCCGTCTCGATCCTGGCTCTGTTCGCACTGACCCTTTCCGCATGCGGCGGGACGCAGCAGGCTCCCAACAATCAGACCCCGGCCGGCGGCGGGCAGCAGCAACAGCAGCAGGAACCGCAGCAGACTGAGGAGCCCAAGGAGCTCGTGGTGTACACGTCTCACCAGGCCGACATCCACGAGCCGCTGATCAAGGCTTTCGAGGACGCAACGGGAATCAAGGTTACCGTCATCTACGGTGCCACTGGCGAACTGTTCCAGCGCATGAAGGCTGAGGCCAGCAACCCGGGCGGCGACGTGATCTTCGGCGGCGGCGCCGAGACCCACGAGGCCAACAAGGACCTTCTGCAGCCCTACGCACCCAAGGAAGTCGACAAGATGTCCCCGGGCACCGTGGCGAAGGACAACACCTGGACGGGCTTCACCGCCCTTCCGATCGTGATCATGTACAACACGAACATGCTCACGCCCGAGGAGGCGCCGAAGGGCTTCGCAGACCTGACTGACCCCAAGTGGGCCGGCAAGATCGCCATGCCTGACGCCGCCAAGTCCGGTTCCGCGTACACCACCGTGGTCACCGTCCTGCACGCCATGGGCCGCGACGACGGCAAGGGCTGGGAAGTGATGGCCGACATTGCCGCCAACTCGAAGATCCTGGGCTCCTCGTCGCAGGGCCCGAAGGGCACCAATGACGGCGAGTACGCCCTGGCTCTCACCCACGAGGAGGGCGCCTTCAAGTACGTTGCGGCCGGCGGCCCGATCGGCATCATCTACCCGGAGGAGGGCACCTCGAACGTGCCTGACGCCGTGGCGATCATCAAGGGCGCCAGGCACCCGGAGAACGCCAAGACCTTCATCGACTTCATGGTCTCGCAGGAGATGCAGGAGTATGTGGCCAAGGAGCTGAACCGGCGGCCGGTACGTACCGACGTCGCTCCGCCTGAGGGTCTGGAGGACGTGTCCAAGATCAAGTGGCTGGACTACGACATGGAGTGGGCCGCCACCCAGCGTGAGCAGGTTCTGGAGCAGTGGAAGGATATCGTGGTGCAGTAGCCGCTGACCCTGACGGGGGTGCTCCCTTGACGGGAGCACCCCTCTCTGCAACATAGACTCGCCAACCTGGAGGTCGTGCGAATGTCGAAGGTCACCATCGAAGGAGTCGTCAAACGGTTCGAGGGCCATGCGGCCGTGGCCGGAGTCTCCCTCACGGTGGAGTCGGGGGAGCTGTTCACGCTGCTTGGGCCCTCTGGATGCGGCAAGACGACGCTCCTACGGGTGCTGGCAGGGTTCTACCAGCAGGACGAGGGGAACGTGCGGTTCGGTGACCAGCTGGTCAACGACGTTCCCGCGCACAAGCGCAACACCGGCATGGTGTTTCAGAACTACGCCGTGTTCCCGCACATGACCGTGTTCGAGAACGTCGCCTACGGCCTGAAGGCCCGTAAGGTCGGTGGCCAGGAGCTGCAGCGGCGCGTGACAGAGGCCCTGGAGATGGTGAAGATGGCCAACCTCCGGGACCGCATGCCCGCACAGCTCTCAGGCGGCCAGCAGCAGCGAGTCGCCCTCGCCCGGGCTCTGGTGATCCAGCCGCAGCTCCTGCTGATGGACGAGCCCCTCTCGAACCTCGACGCCAAGCTGCGCATCGAGATGCGCACCGAGATCCGCCGCCTGCAGCGGCAGTACGGGATCACCACCATCTACGTCACCCACGACCAGGAGGAGGCCCTGGCCATCTCCGACCGCATCGCCGTCATGAACAACGGCCGCGTCGAGCAGGTGGGCTCTCCCCGCGACGTGTACTTCAACCCGCAGACGCTCTTCGTGGCCAGCTTCATCGGCACCACGAACCTGCTGCCCGGCCGGGTGCAGGGCGGCCAGGTGCGGGTGCTCGACCAGGCGGTCCGGGAGGTTGCGGCGCCCGATGGCGACTGCACCGTGACGATCCGGCCCGAGAAGATCACCCTGGGGCAGGGTGAGATCAGCTTCACCGGCCACGTGGAGGAGGCGCTGTTCGTCGGCAGCGGTACCACCGTGTTCGTGCGCACCCCGGAAGGGAAGCGCATTGAGGTGCGGCTGCCCAACGAGGTTGAGCCGCCCCGGGTGGGCGATCAGGCGACCTTCGGCTTCCGCCGTTCTGCCGCAGCGGTCTACGGCGCACAGGGCGAGGTGCTGGCGTGATGGAGAGGCTCAAGTTCTGGCGGAAGTGGACGTTCTGGCACTGGGTGACCGCAGTCTCGCTGCTTCTCCTGGCGATCGTCCTGCTCTACCCGGTGGGGCAGCTGCTGGTCAAGTCGTTCCTCGCCAAGGACGGCAGCTTCACTCTGAAGAACTACGCCACGTTCCTGGGCAAGCGGTACTACCGGCTGGCGCTGACCAACAGCCTCTGGGTCTGCACCGCCTCTACAGCGATCGCCACCGCGCTCGGCGTTCCGATGGCATTTCTCCTCACCCGGTACAAGCTGCCGGGCAAACCGCTCATCCGCACGCTGATCATCCTGTCGCTGCTCTCGCCGCCGTTCATCGGCACCTACTCCTGGATTGTGCTCCTGGGCCGGGCGGGCTTCATCACGAAGGCCATGGAGGCCATCGGCATCACGATGCCCACTATCTACGGCCCCCGGGGCATCATCCTGGTCTTCTCGCTGCACTTCTTCCCTTACGTCTACCTCTTCACCTCGGCTGCGCTGCAGTCCATCGACCGCTCGCTTGAGGAGGCGGCCGATAACCTGGGCGTGAGCGGCTGGACCCGCTTCCGCACCATCACGCTGCCGCTGGTCCTCCCCGCGATCTCGGCCGGAGCCCTGATGGCCTTCATGTCTGCGCTGGCCGATTTCGGCACGCCGCAACTGATCGGCGAGGGATTCCAGCTGCTGCCCATCGCCGCCTATTCCGAGTATATGAACGAGATCGGTGGCAACCCCGGCATGGCCGGCGCCCTCTCCACGGGACTGGTCTTGATCTCCACCCTGGCGCTCTTCCTGCAGCGCTGGGTCAACCGGCGGACCTTCACCATGAGCAGCCTGCGTCCTCCGATCGTGGTCGACCTGCCCCTGGGGCGGAAGATCCTGGCCAGCGCCTTCTGCTACCTGGTGGTGGGCGTGGCGATCCTGCCGCAGGTGGTTGTGATGATCTCGTCCTTCCGCAAGGCGAAGGGCCCCATCTTCCTCGACGAGTTCGGCCTGGACAACTACATGACCATCGTCGACCGGGTGCCCGGCGCGGTGGCCAACACGTTCCGGCTCTCCATCGTGGCCATCGTGATCATGGTCATTGCCGGCCTCCTGATGTCCTACGTGATCACCCGCCGGCGCAGCGTGGCCACTGCGGTGCTGGACGTGACGCTGCTGATCCCCTACGTGCTGCCGGGCACGGTGATCGGCATCGCGTTGATCACCGCGTTCAACCGGCCGCCGCTGGTGCTCACCGGCACGGCGACGATCCTGATCATCTCGTACGTCATCCGCAAGATCAGCTACACCGTCCGCTCGGCTTCGTCGGTGCTCACCTCCCTAGACCCCTCGCTGGAGGAGGCCTCCATCAACCTGGGCGTCGGGCCCGTGGCATCCTTCTTCAGGGTGACGGCGCCGTTGGTCTTCAAGGGCGTGATGGCCGGCGCGGTGCTCTCGTGGGTGACGACGATCAACGAACTCTCCAGCACGATCATCCTCTACCATGCAGGTACGATCACCATGCCCGTGGCCATTTACTCGCAGGTGATCTCCGACAACTTCGGCCTCGCTGCGGCGCTGAGTACGATCCTCACCCTGGTGACCGTGATCTCCCTCTGGCTCTTCAACCGACTGGCCGGAAAGGACAACGGCCTTCTGACGTAGGAGGTTCTGTACGTGGCGATCAAGGCTGTCATCTTTGACCTCGGCGGGGTCATCTTCCACCTGGGCGAGTTCGGGTACCGGCGTGAGGTGGCCCGGCGCCTGGGTCTGGGCGACGCCCTGCCGCCGGCCTACGAGGAGGCGCTGCCGGCTATCCAGCGGGGCGAGATGGCCGAGGAGGACCTCTGGGAGGCGATGTCGGGCCGGCGGGTCTCGTCGGACGCCTTCGACGACGCCTGGGAGCAGCACTTCCTGGTGAACCCGGAGATGCTGGCCCTGGCGGCGGAACTGCGGGAACGGGGGCTCAGGACGGCAGTGCTCTCCAACACGCAGGCTTCCCATGTGGCGATCATGCGGCGCATGGGGGTGCTGGCGCCGTTTGACCCGGTTCTGATGTCCTGCGAGGTGGGCCGCCGCAAGCCCGAGAAGGAGATCTTCGAACTGGCGTTGGAGCGGCTGGGGCTCCCGGCCAACGAGGTCGCCTTCGTCGACGACGTGCCCGAGTACGTCGCCGCCGCCGCCAGCGTTGGCATCCACGCCATCCGCCACACCGGCGACGTGGCTGCCACCCGCCGGGCGCTGCTGGCGCTGATCGGGGGGTAAGGACGGTCAGGGGCTGTCCCGGTGGTCATCGCAAGCTGACCCGGGACAGCCCCTCTTGTCTCTGCAGCCAGCGCCTCGCCCCGACCTGGCAGTCAGCGCCCGGCCTTCTCGCCGGGGGCGCGCTCCGCCTGCAGCTCGGCCATGACCTGGGCGACGTTCTGCTCGTGCTGCTCCCGGTAGTAACCTGGCAGCTGCTCGATGACAGGCTGGGGGAGCAGGGCACCCAGCGGGAGTTCCGCCGCGATCTCCTCGGCGGACCGGCCCGTCGCCAGTCCTGCCTCAGCCGCCTCAACGAGCCGGTCGATGTACGCGGCGTTGGCCGTCAGCAGTTCGGGGCCGCCGGGGCGCCCGTGGCTGGGCACGACGTGGGTGATCCCGGCCCGGCTCCACCTGCGCAGGGCTGCCGCCCACTGCCGGATGTGCCCGGGTTCGCTCAGGGTGGGGATCGGCTGCTCCACCGCGTCGCCGGCCAGCAGCAGCCCGAGCTCCGGCACGTGGACCACGACCGAGTCTGCGGTGTGGCCCGGCAGGTGGTGCAGGTTCACGGTCAGGTCTCCGGCGTCGATGGAGAGGCGGTGGGGGAAGGTGAGTCCCGGGGGGATGATCCGGCTGTTGGCGAAGGCCTCCGGGTTCTCGGCGCGCATCTGCGCCAGGGTCTCCGCCGCCTCCGGCGCCGTCAGCCTCTCCCGGCTGATGCGGTGTCCGATCACGGGCACGCCCGGGAAGGCGGCCGTGCCCCAGCAGTGGTCCCAGTCGGCGTGCGTGTAGACCACCAGCGTTGCGCCCGCGAAGGGGGCCATGTCCGCCGGCTCGATGAGCGTGTCGACCACGACCCGGTGCCGGGTCCCGCTGATCATGGCGGCCGTGACAGGGAAGTCATACGACCCCGGCAGCGGGCGGGTCACGAGGGTGACCCGGGGGAGGAAGGAGTCCACTCTCAACCGGGAACTCGAGGCATCCATGGTACACGACACCCCCGCATCGCACGGCGTCGTTGGTGCGCAGTGGAGGGACCTTGTCTGCTTCAGTATAGCAAATCATGGTCTGAGCAATGAGGCGTCGCGTCTGGCGTTGCCCGCAGTCGTGGTTGAGGTGTTGTCGGCTCACGTGGACACATGACGCCGCATGGCGGCGGGCGCGCTGAGACCCCCTGGGGCGCCGGTCAGTCGGCTTTGCAGCCAGTGCGACCTGTGCCGTGTGGGGGTCTCGGTACAGTCTATGCAGCCGGTGTCGGGAGATGTGCATCGGGCGGGGGAGTCAGTGCCTTTTTGCTTGCGGCCGCGAGGAGACCCCCGGAGGCGCCGGTCAGTCGGCTTTGCAGCCAGGCGACCTGTGCCGTGTGGGGGTCTCGATACAGTCTATGCAGCCGGTGTCGGGAGATGTGCATCGGGCGGCGGAGTCACTGCCTTTTTGCTTGCGGGCGCGAGGAGACCCCCGGAGGCGCCGGTCAGTCGGCTTTGCAGCCAGTGCGACCTGTGCCGTGTGGGGGTCTCGATACAGTGTATGCACGTGTGACCCTCATATGCGCCCCGAATGGTCTGCCAATGTCTGGATGCCGCTGGCTCAGGCGAGGCCCGGCAGGTCCGGATGCAGGGCGAGAAGCTGTGGAAGGATCTGTAGCTGGGCGAAGGGCACGAGGGGCAGGGCCGGGTTCAGCGGTGTGCGCAGGATGGCCCTCCCGCCGCATGCGAGGAAGTCTCCCAGCGTGACGGGAGCACGGGTCAGGCGGTGCACCGCGGGCACGTCCAGCAGCAGGATGCCTGCCACTTCGCCCGACGGCACGGGCACCTCGTCCGCGATGGCCAGGTAGGTCACGGAGAACTGCCGGCCGTCCTCCCGGGGGGTGACGAGCAGCGGGGCGGGCGTCAGTCCGATTCCCTCTTCCATGCGGTCCAGGCGGAATGCGCCGCTCCCGGTCCTGGCCGCCAGGTACGTCGCGGGCGGATCCGCCAGTGCGATGCGCACCCCGGCCTCCTCCTGCACCTCTCGCTCGACGCACTGCGCAGTTGTCTCGCCAGCCTCACGGTGACCGCCCAGGCGGATCACGGCCAGCCGGTCGCCGGCGGGCGTCGGCCCCACCGCGAAGGCGAAGTGTCCCCGACAGAGCAGATAGGCGCCGGCGGTGGTGATGTCGTGGTCTCTCACCGATGCCCCTCCCATGTGACCCTGTCTCATCGGGAGTAACGGTGTGCGCAGGGTTCGCGTTACGCGGGAGGCGTGCCCACACCTCAGGTGCGGTGGGGCCACCGGGGCAGGACTGCTCGTGCGGATTGCGGAAGTAACTACATAAAGTACACATGTCAGCTTTTGGGGAGGATGAGCCATGCCCCCCACGGCGCTTTCCGGAGCGGCGGTCGTGATCCAGAGTGCGATTGCACTCTACCTGGTGCTCGGCGAGCCGCTGTACGGCAGAGTTGCCTACAGGCGTCTGCTGGCCTCGGTGGACCGTGACCCCTCTGCCCGGGTTCGCTTTTACCGCGGGATTATCATCCTGGAGTGGGCCCTTTCGTTCCTCGTGCTGCTCACGCTGCGGCTGGCCGGCGGGTCGGCGGCGGACATCGGGCTCCGCCCGGTCCCGTTCGACTCCACCGCGCGAACGCTGCTGGTAGCCGTGGCTGCGGCTGTCCTCGCACCTGTGGTCATCGCTGCTGTGTCTCAGGGCTACCGGGAGACGCTGCAGCGGCAGGCGGAGCCGGTGCGGGGAATGCTGCCGCAGCGGCGCGACGAGCGCTGGTGGTACGCGCTGACCGCCATCACCGCCGGCGTGTGCGAGGAAGTCCTGTTCCGGGGCTTCCTGATCGCCTACCTCACCGCACTGGTTCCGGGGCTGCCCGTGTGGGTGGCTGTGGTCGCCTCCGGCGTGGTCTTCGGCATGGCACACCTCTACCAGGGGTGGAGCGGGGTGCTGACCACCGGTCTGCTGGGGATGCTGTTTGGCTACCTCTACGTGGCTCTGGGCGCGCTCATCTGGCCGATTCTCGCGCATGCCCTGCTGGATCTGCGGATCCTGGCGCTCCCCGTCTCGGAGCGCAGAAGCCAGACATAGCAAGACGAGACCCCCTGCGGCGCCGGTCAGTCGGCTTTGCAGCCAGTGCGACCTGTGCCGGGTGGGGGTCTCGCTACATCGTATGCCGGGGTTTCACCTTGATGACAGCTCCCGGGCTGCTACTTGCTGGAAACCCTGTTTCGCTGCCCGTCCGCCGGGATGGCCGGGCGGAGAGGCCCGCCAGCCGAAAGTAAGGTTGTCCGAAGGCAGGGTACAATCTTATCAGGAGTTGTCGCAGACTTGTCCACCAAGCTCACGTACGGCACGATCCTCCGCCTGTTTCTACCGCTTTCGCTCTCCGACGTCATCATGGTGATCGCCGGGCCGATCCTGACCATCGGCCTGACGAAGCTGGCCAACCCCGAGACGTCGCTGGCCGCGTACTCCGTGGCGCAAAACGTCGCGATCCTGTTGGAGAGCCCCATCATCATGCTGCTCCACGCATCGAACCTGCTCAGCCGCTATCCCGAGACGGCGCGTCCCCTGCGCCACTTCATGCTCTGGGCGAACGCCCTCCTCACGGTGCTCTACGCCCTGCTCGCGTTCACCCCGGCCTACGACTGGATCTTCCGGGGCGCGCTCGGACAGCCCGACGCCATCGCGGACGCCGCCCGCCCGGCGTTCCAGGCGATGCTCCTCTGGCCCGCGGCCATTGGCTGGCGCCGCTACTACCAGGGCCTGCTCATCATCCACCGGCGCTCGAGCCTGGTGGCCTACGCCGGGTTCGCCCGCATCGGCGCCCTGGCCCTGGTGACGGTGCTCGGCGTGCTCGGCCGGGCCCATGGCGCGACCCTGGCCGGTGTGGCGCTGGTCATCAGCGTCATCGTCGAGGCGGCGGCGGTGACCTGGCTGGCACGGCCCGTCCTGCGGTCCGGCGTGGCTGAACCCGGGGTCAGGGCCCCCAAGTGGGCGCCGCGCACCGTCGGCCAGATCGCGCTCTGGTACTGGCCGCTGGCGATGACGCAGATCCTCGTCGCCGTGGTGCGGCCGCTGATCAACGGCGGCATCGCACGTACCGTAGACCCCGAGCTGGGCCTGGCCGCCTGGCCCGTGGCCTGGTCGACCATCCTGATGGTTGCCAACGCCGTGCGCATGGTGCAGCAGGTGGCGCTGACCCTGTTGAAGGACCGCCAGTCCTACCGGATGCTGCGCCGCTTCACCCTTTCCGCCGGGTTCATCGCCTGCGGCATCATGGCGCTGCTGGAGGCGACGCCGCTGGGGCTCGGCTACATGCAGTGGGTGCTGGGGCTGAAGGGCGGACTGGCCTCCGTCGCCCATGCCGCCATGCCCGCGCTGGGCATCGGCGTGCTGTTCCCGCTCTACACGGCCTTGCAGAACTGGCTGCAGGCGCTGCTGATGAAGGACGGGCGCACCATGGTCGTCAACGCCGGCGCCATCGCAGGCGGCGCGGTGACCATGATCGCCGTCTACGCCGGGGCCCTCATCTGGCGGCTTCCCGGCGCCCAGTTGGGCATCAGCTCGCTGCTCCTGGGCGCGGCAGTGGAGCTGACGCTGCTGGCGCTGGCTTCCCGGCCGCAGCGCCGGGCGTGGATGGCCGCCCAGTGAGCCGCAACGATTGCGACGAGGATATCCCCATGTTCACTTTACGCAATGTTGGAACAGTGGATAACGCGACCTTTCTCAACAGAGCCGCCAGCGGCGCATCAGCCGGGCGAGGGGGCGCAGCAGGCGGAGGGGAGCGAAGCGGTAGATCTCCCGGGCGATCGTCAGCGCGTCCTGCTCGATGAAGTGGACCACCAGCGCCCGCTCCCGGTCTGTCTCGGCGGCCAGCAGGCAGCGGGCGTTGCGCCAGACCCGGTCGCGCCACGTCTTCAGGCCGTACGTGGTGAGCTGCTGGTCCAGGTTGCCGAGCAGCCGGCCCAGGGGGCGGATGAGCCGGCCGTAGTGCGCGGCGATTTCGTCCTGCACGGCGGGAATCACGTCGTGCAGCACCCGGTTGATCTGGTCGTGGTCAAAGCGCCGCCGCACGGTCTTGAAGACCGCCTGGTCGTCGCCCTCGGCGCGCAGGAGTTCCGCCACCACCAGCGGCAGGTCGTTGTTGATGTGGGCGTTCATCCCCAGGAGGATGTCCTGGAGGAGGAACGCCCGCTTCTCATGTGCGATGCGGAAGGCGTACGCCCAGGCGGGAGGCGGCGCATCGCCCCGCTCGAACCGCTCCAGCGCGTCGAAGTAGTACCACCCGAAGCGGATGGCAACCCGCTCCACCCAGGGGGGATCCAGGAAGAACGGCTGGTGCAGGCGTTCGCCCGCCGCCAGCGTCATGCGATGGTATACCCGGAGGAAGGCGGCGCGGTGGTCGCCTTTGCGGTCGAACCGGTCCAGGTGGGTTCTCATCACCGCCGCGAGGTCGCCGATGCTGCTCACGTCAGCACCGCCCATCCGTATCCGAACTGCTTCCTGGATGTGCGCCACCTCCCATCCGGGCCAGGGTCACCGCTCACCCCTAGTCTGCGCCTAGCCGGTCAGCAGCTTTTCCATCATCACGCCCCAGACCCGGAATCCCCGGGCCTCGGAGGTCTTCTGCCCCAGCGGATTGGTGGCGTGGACCCAGTTGGTCACCCGGCGGATGCCGATCCGCCGTAAGTACTCCTCGCCCAGTTCGTGCATCTGCTTCGCCAGGCCCCGGCCCCGGTACTCGGGCACCAGGTAGATATCGGCCATGTACCCCTGCGGCTCGCCCGTCCGCTCGTCCGGCCGGATGCCGATGAGGAGGAACCCGACCGGCCGCCCGCCATCCACCGTGACGATGGCCGTTCCCCCCGGCGAGCTGAGGGTGGCCAGCAGGTTCCGGTGAGCGTTGGCCCGCACCACCTCGGGCCGGGCCACGGCCCTGTCCGTGGGGCTCATGATCTGCCAGTCGGTCTCCGCCGCCATCTCCAGCAGCCAGGGCAGGTCTGCCATCTGCCAGAAGCGCACCTGCGGCACGCGCTCGCTCCCTCCCTTCTCCCCCACGGTACGCCGCCCCCGTCTCGGAGGTACCACGGATGCCGGGGCCCCATAGGATGAAGGAGCCCGCACGGAGAGGAGGGAGGGGCCGCATGTACCAGTACAGGCAGGGCTGCGCGGCCGATCTGCCGTGGCTGCAGCTGGCCGCCGCCGCGGCCGGGTGGGAGTCGCTCTCCCCCGAGGAGCGCGCACAGATCCACCCGGCCCTGGTCGCCCAGCGTGCCGCGCTTCAGTGCCGGCAGGTACTGGCGACGCCGGGCGGCGCGCTCATCGTGGCTCAGCAGGGCCTGCAGCCGGTCGGCTACCTGCTGCTGGTCGTGGCGCCGGACGGGAGTACGGAGGAGCCCACGGCGCTGCTCATCGACCTCTGGGTCCACCCGGCGCACCGGCGGCGCGGCGTGGGGAGCGGACTGTTGGCCGCCGCCGAACGGGGTGTCGCCGGTCTGGGCATGAGGAAGATCAAGCTCTGGACGGGGCTCCACCACCGCCCGGCCGTGGAGTTCGCCCTCAGCCGCGGCTTCAGCCCGGCCGGGCTCATCGGCGTGAAGGACTTGTAACCGTGGCCCAGACGGTTACATAAGCTGAGAGCGGAGACGTTCCACCCATGCGGTGGTGCTTATCCCGGTACAGATCGGAAGGAGGTTCCCTTAGTGTCCAACAAATCGCGGGTCGTCACATCGACCGCCTGCCCCGTTGACGCCTCGCGGCCGGTGGTTACGGTACGCTGCCCCGACAGGACCTCGGTACCCACTGCCACCGCCGGGGTGACCGACCAGCTGGATCAGAAGGGGTTCTTCCCGTTCTTCGGCTTTGGCGGCAAGAGCGTCCCCGGACAGGTGTTCAACAACCCGGCCGTTGACCTGGCCCCGTTCAACAAGCTGGCCTCGCTGGCGGCGTTCAGCCCCACCGCAGCCCTGGCGGCCAAGAGCCCCACCCTGGCCATCTTCAACCCGGCCATCAACCCGGCGGCAGCGTTCCTGCAGTTCAACCCGGGCGCCGCGCCCACGCTGGCGCTGAAGGGCAAGCCCTTCGGCAAGTTTGGCATATAGCTGGCGGAAGGCAGGGGAGTCGCACGGCTCCCCTCCGTCCGGTCAGGAGGTAATTACCACATGGATTTCGGCGGGTTCGACGCGACCGACCAGGTCTTCTTCAACCCCGCAGTGCAGCTGGCTCCCCTCTTCCCGCTGGGGTCGCTGGCCGCCTTCAACCCCTCGGCGGCCCTCGCGGCCAAGAGCCCGACGCTGGCCATCTTCAACCCGGCCATCAACCCGCGTGCGGCGTTCCTCGCCTTCAACCCGGCCGCAGCGCCGACGCTGGCCCTGACCGGCGGGGCTGGCAAGCCGTTCGGCAAGCCACTCTCCAAGCCGTTTGGCAAACAGTATGGTAAGCCATTCGGCAAGGGATGCCGGTGGTGCTGATGGCGGGGCAGACGATCGAACTGTGATCACATGTGACGGGGGCGATCCGCCCCCGTTCGCCGTGCCAGGGAGGAGCGTGTTGCAGGTGAACCGGAGAGTGGAGGTTCCCACCGCTGCAGATGTCTTTCTTGACCCTGTCGTCCAGCTTGCGGCGCTCTGCCCGATCTGCGCCCTGGCGGCGCTCCGCCCCGAGGCCGCCATCGCGGCGCTCGCACCCACCCTGGTCCTCTTCAACCCCGCGCTGAACCCCGAGGCGGCGCTGCTGTCGTTTGCCCTCGGGACGGTCCGCCCCCGCCCGAGGTGGGTGCACGGCACGAGGCACACCGGGGTGCGGACGGACAGCGCAGGGGCCTACGGCAGGGCGGGCGCCGGGACCGTGGAGCGGGGCGGAGGGGCCGTCTACCGTACGGAGGGCTCCGTCGCACGGGCCGGACGCGACCGCTGGGTGTTCAGCACCCTGCAACGGGGGTAGATCCGACAGCAGGAAGAATAGGCTTAAAGAGAGAATCGAAATGAAGTTGCATCGAGTCTGAAGGGGGAAGGGCACGTGGCAGCGGGGGAGCGGAAGGAGCGTTTCGCGGGCGTCTCGGACCGCCCGGTCAAGCAGTTCTACGGCCCCGACGACATCGCCGGGTTCGAGTACGATCGGGATCTGGGCGACCCGGGCGAGTATCCGTTCACGCGCGGCGTCCACCCGACGATGTACCGAGGCAAGCTGTGGACGATGCGGCAGTTTGCCGGCTTCGGCACGGCGGAGGAGACCAACGCCCGCTTCCGCTACCTTTTGGAGCAGGGACAAACGGGCCTCTCCACCGCGTTCGACATGCCCACGCTCCTGGGCTACGACTCCGACCATCCCTACGCCAACGGCGAGGTCGGCAAGCTGGGGGTTGCCATCGACTCGCTGCGCGACTTCGAGATCCTGTTCGCGGGCATCCCCCTGGACAGGGTCTCGACCTCGATGACCATCAACCCGCCTGCCTCGGTGATGCTCGCCATGTACCTGGTGGTGGCGGAGCGGCAGGGCGTCTCCTGGGACCGGGTGAGCGGGACCATCCAGAACGACATCCTCAAGGACTATATCGCCCAGAAGACCTATATCTACCCGCCGGGGCCCTCCATGCGCCTCATCACCGACGTCATGGCCTTCTGCGCCCGGAACGTGCCCCGGTGGAACACCATCTCCATCTCCGGCTACCACATCCGCGAGGCCGGCGCCACCGCCGCGCAGGAGCTGGCCTTTACCCTGGCCGACGGCATGGCCTACGTGGAAGCGGGCATCAGGGCGGGCCTGGACGTGGACGAGTTCGCCCCCAGGCTCTCCTTCTTCTTCGACGTGCACAACGACTTTTTTGAGGAGATTGCGAAGTTCCGCGCCGCCCGGCGCATCTGGGCGCGCGTGATGCGCGACCGCTACGGCGCGAAGAACCCGCGCTCGTGGATGCTGCGCACCCACGCCCAGACCGCCGGCGTGAGCCTCACGGCGCAGCAGCCGGAGAACAACATCGTGCGGGTGACGCTGCAGGCCCTGGCGGCGGTGCTGGGCGGCACGCAGTCGTTGCACACCAACTCCTACGACGAGGCGCTGGCGCTTCCCAGCGAGGAGGCGGTGCGCATCGCCCTGCGCACGCAGCAGATCATCGCCGAGGAAAGCGGCGTGGCCAACGTGGTCGATCCGCTGGCCGGCTCTTACTACGTGGAGCACCTCACCAACAAGCTGGAGGAAGAGGCCTACGAGATCTTTGCGAAGATCGAGACGCTCGGCGGCGTGGTTGCGGCCATCGAGAAGGGCTGGTTCCAGCAGCAGATTGCCGACTCTGCCTACCGCTTCCAGCGGCGGGTGATGAACGGCGACTACCGGGTGGTGGGCGTGAACGCCTACGCCGGCCCCGACGAGAAGACCGCAACCAACATCCTGAAGGTAAACCCGGAGGTGCAGCGGCGGCAGATCGAGCGGGTCCGGCAGGTCCGGCAGGAGCGGGATCAGGTGGCCGCAGCGGCGGCCCTCGCCGAGCTGCGGCGGGCCTCGCAGACCGGCGAGAACCTGGTGCCCCATATCATCGAGTGCGTCAGGAACTACTGCACCGTCGGCGAGATCTGCGGCATGTGGCGGGAGCTGTGGGGCGAGTACCGGGAGGAGTCGGTGTACTAGTTCCGGGCGATGGGGGGGAGCGCACGTGGAAGCCGCATCCAGACGCAAGATCAGGGTGCTCGTGGCCAAGCTGGGGCTCGACGCCCATGACCGGGGGGCGAAGGTGGTGGCCCGGGCCTATCGGGACGCGGGCTTCGAGGTGATCTACACCGGTCTCTACCAGCGGCCGGAGGCCGTGGCGGCGGCTGCGGTTCAGGAGGACGTGGACGTGGTCGCCGTCTCGTCGCTCGCCGGAGCGCACGGGGTGCTGATCCCGCAGCTGATCCAGTTGCTCCGGGAGCAGGGCGCCGACGACATCCTCATCCTGGCCGGCGGCATCATCCCCGAGGACGAGGTGCCGGCCCTGCTGGAGGCCGGGGTCTCCCGGGTCTTCGGCCCGGGCTCCGACCTGGACGAGATCATCGAGTACACGAAGGTGAACGTAAGGCGATGACGGCACAGCAGCGGGCTGCGGAGCTGTTTGCACGGCTGTCAGCAGGCGACCGGCGGGCCCTGGCCCGGGGGATCACCTGGGTGGAGAACGGCGCCGAGGAGGCGACGGCCCTGATGCGCCTGGCCTACCCGCTGACGGGCAGGGCGCACGTGGTGGGGATCACCGGCCCACCGGGGGCCGGCAAGTCCACGCTGGTGGACAGGCTGGCGATGGAGCTGCGGGGCCGGGGCCTGACCGTGGCCATTGTGGCGGTCGATCCCACGAGCCCCTTCTCGGGCGGGGCGATCCTGGGCGACCGCATCCGGATGCAGCGGACCCTGACCGACCCGGGCGTCTTCATGCGGTCGCTGGCGGCCCGGGGCCACCTCGGCGGCCTCTCGCCGGCCACGGGCGAGGTGGTGGGGCTGCTGGACGCCTTCGGGTTCGACGTGATCCTGGTGGAGACCGTGGGGGCCGGCCAGTCCGAGGTGGAGATCATGGCCCTGGCGCATACCACCTGCGTGGTGCTGATCCCCGGGATGGGCGACGAGATCCAGGCCATCAAGGCCGGAATCCTTGAGATCGGCGACGTCTTCGCCTGCAACAAGGCGGACCGGGAGGGCGCCGACCGCACGGTGAGCGAGATCGAGATGATGCTTGACCTGGGCCACATGGGCAGGCCGGGCATCAACCGCTGGTCGGCCGAGCCTGCGGACGGTGCCGCCGGAGGCGCGGTTCCGCCCGCCTCCGATGCTGCCCTGCGCCGCCTCGACCGCACCGGGCACCACACCGCCGACGAACTGGCCGGGGCGGCCGGCCACATGACCCACGCGGCGGAGCACGTCGCCGCACGCCACGGCACCGCCAACCCGGGCGATGTCTCGTGGCGGCCGCCGGTGCTGAAGACGGTGGCCAAGGACGGCCAGGGGGTAGCCGAACTTGCGGACCGGCTGGCGGAACACCTGTCCTTCCTGAAAGAAACCGGGCGCTGGGAGGCCCGCCGTGAGCAGGACGCGGCACAGCGGGTCCAGGCGCTGGTCAGCGAGTGGGCGGCACGCATAGCCCTCAGCCGGGCGAGGGCGGCGGGCGACTATGCGCGGCTGGTCCGCCAGGTGGCGGAGCGGCGGCTCGATCCCTACAGTGCGGCGGACGAGATCCTCAAGCACCACGGGGGCCGGTAACGGGAAGAAGTGGGGCCTTTGATGACGTTCGGTCACAACCGGGGCCGGTGACGGTACTCGGTGGCAATCGGGGCCGATGACGACCCTCGGGAGTAGCCGGGGCCGCTGGCGGCGCCCGGGGAAAAACCGAAGAGGAGGCAGTACGATGAACTTTTTCCTGACCGAAGAGCAGAACATGGTGCGGCAGGCAATCCGTGAACTGGCTGAGAAGGAGATCGCGCCCCGCTCGGCCGAGTACAACCGCAACCACGAGTTCCCGTGGGCCAACTTCAAGCTGCTGGCCGAGAACGGCTACCTGAACATGCACCTGCCCGAGCCCTACGGCGGCGGCATGGACTGGCTCAGCTACGCCATCGTCATCGAGGAGCTGGCCCGGGCCTGCGCCGTCACCTCCGTGATCTACGAGGTGCACTGCTCGCTGCATTCCGAGGCGATCTTCCACTTCGGATCCCAGGAGCAGAAGGACCGCTACCTGCCGAAGCTCACCCGGGGCGATATCCTGGGGGCGTACGCCCTCACCGAACCCGGCGCGGGTTCCGACGCCGCCGCACTGCGGACCACGGCGGTCAGGGACGGCGACTCCTACATCCTGAACGGGGAGAAGACCTTCATCACCAACGGCGGCCAGGCGGGGCTCTACGTGGTCTTCGCCCGGACGAACCCCGACCCCGCGGTGGGCCACCGGGGCATCTCGGCCTTCCTGGTGGAGGCCGGCACCCCCGGCTTCACCGTGAGCAAGCCCATGGAGAAGATGGGGCTGCACGCCTCGCACACCACCTCCCTCCACTTCGAGGATTGCCGCATCCCGGCGTCCCAGCTTCTCGGCAAGGAGGGCGAGGGCTTCAAGATCGCCATGTCGATCCTGGACCGGGGCCGCATCGGCATCGCGGCGCAGGCCGTGGGCATCACCCAGGCGGCGCTGGAGGACTCGGTGAAGTACGCCAGGGAGCGGCAGACCTTCGGCAAGCCCATCGCCGAGCACCAGGCGATCGCCTGGAAGATCGCCGACATGGCCACCGACCTCGAGGCGGCCCGCCTGCTGCTTTACCGGGCGGCGTTCCTGATGCAGCAGGGCGTCCGGGCGACCAAGGAGATCTCCATGGCCAAGCTCTTCGCCTCGGAGATGGCGATGAAGCACACGGTGGAGGCCGTGCAGATCCACGGCGGCTACGGCTACATCCAGGAGTACCGCGTGGAGCGGCTGATGCGGGAGGCGAAGATCACCCAGCTCTACGAGGGCACCAGCGAGATTCAGCGGCTGGTGATCTCCCGGGCGCTGCTGCGTGACTAGACCTGTGCGGTGAGGGAGGGTCCCCGAGGCGGTGACGCCCTGGGGGCCCTGTGCTTCCCGACGATGCCAGGAGGGTGATGAGGTGCGGAGGAGATGGCTGGTCGCGGCGGCATGCGTGGTGCTGGCCGCCGCTGCTGCGGGGATTGGCTGGGTTTACACGCATCCACCGCTGCGCAGTCTCGGCTACACCACGCGCAGGAGCGAAGACGGCAAGGTCATGGTGTACGGCGTCGACCTGGACAACAGCGGCCGCTGGCCGCTCACCCTGACGGCGGTGACGAAGGACGGGCAGGAGGTTCTGCCTCCGGAGGCCATCGCCGTGGCCAACTTCGCCGACGGCCATCTTGCGGGGAACGCTGCAGTGAACATGGAAGCCAACGGGTACAAACTCACGACCGGCCCTGTCTATGGCTGGAAGATGCTCCCGGCGCGGCGGTCTGGACTCTCCGCCTACGGGATCAGGCTGTTCAACGCAGGCTCCGGGACGTTTGTCATCCACTACCGCTACCTCGGATTGCCGCTGAGGTACGAGATCACCGTGGGGTAGCCGGGCCAGCGCCGAAGGCGACCCAGCAGGGCAGCACAAGCTGCGGCGAAGGCATCGGCGAGATCCGGCGGCCGGTGATCGCCCGAGCCTTGCAGCGAGACTGACATACGGACTCGACAGACCGGGACGAGCCCCCGGTGCGCAGAGGCACCCGGGGATTCGTGCCGCTTATTTATACAAAATCACATAAATCATTCGATCTGACGGACTGAGCAGGAAAATCAGTTTTTCCACCGTAGACAAATATCCGGGACGAACGCGGTGCCGGTCCCAAAGTTCACGTCTCGGGGGGAATGTTGTGAAGCGTCGATTGCTACACGGTTTCCTGAGTGCAGCCCTCGTCCTTCAGCTGGCGTCGCCCATGGCGCTGGCCGCGGCTCCGGAAGAGAGCGCTGCACAGCGACTCGAGTTCTCTCGGTCGACCGACGCGGTTCAGAAGGCAGACGCGTTGGCGAAGGCCCTGGAGGCGCGCAAGGCCCTCCTGGCGGGACCGAAGACGGTCCAGTCCGAGGTGTTTGGCGGAAGTGTGACCCGGAACACCACGCTCCCCAGTGAGTTCACCAAGCCGCCGTACGCGGACGACGACATCGTGCGCGTCACCGTGGAGGTCGACGCCAAGGCTGCGGCCGATGTGGCGTTGAACTCCCGGCGCATGCTCACCCAGATGTCGAACGCCGAGGTTGCCGAGGCCAAGGCCGCCGCGCTGAAGAAGGTGGCCGCGGTCGAGCCTGCCGCGGAGGCGCTGGGCGCCAAGGTGCGCCAGCGCTTCGGGGTCCTGCTCGCCGGCTTCAGCGCCGAGATCGAGTACGGCCAGATCGAGGCGCTGAAGAAGGTTCCTGGCGTCAAGGACGTCACGCTGGTCAACCGGTATCAGCTGGACAACCGCAAGTCCACGGAGCTGATCGGCGCCACCGACCTCCACAATGCGGACCCGTCCATCGACGGCACCGGCATCGTCATTGCCATCATCGACACCGGCATCAACTACCAGCATGAGGCGTTTGGCTCCCAGAAGGCTCTGGATCCCAACGGCAAGGTGATTGCCGGCTGGAACTTCGCCGATGACGACGCCACCGTCTACTCCGCCCCGGGCACCAGCCCGCACGGCACCCACGTCGCCGGCACGGCAGCCGGCATGGGCCCCTACGGCGGTGTCGCCCCGGGTGCGAAGCTGATCGCGCAGAAGGTCTTCTCCAACAACCCGGAGTTTGACAGCGCCTTCGGCGACGACATCCTGGCGGCGCTGGAGGACTCGATCCTGGATACGACCAATGATCAGACCCTGCCGGCCCAGCGGCGCCACCCGCGGGCGGACGTGATCAACATGTCGCTCGGCTCGCCGTCCGGCTGGGTGGACCCGAACGACGCTTCAATCAAGGGCGTCGACAAGGCCGTCGCGGCCGGCGTGGTTGTGACGATCTCCGCCGGCAACTCCAGCCACAACTGGAGCCAGGTGCAGGCCGCAACCGGTATCCCGGCGCTGTACTGGAACCAGGACCTGTCCACCCTGGGCAGCCCTTCGGTCTTCCCCGGCTCGATCTCGGTGGCCGCCTCGCACAACAATGTGGTCTGGGTGTCGGGACCCACCTTCACGCCCACCGCCAGGGATAGCTCCGGTGCGCCGGTCGACCTGTCCGCCCTGGAGGGCAAGCTGATCACGACCGAGGGCTCCAGCCCGGTGCCCTGGTCCTCGCTCGGTACGGGAAGCCATGACCTGGTCCTGGTCAACAACCTGGGCTGCGACGTGAGCGACGTGCCCGATGAGGTGGCTGGGAAGGTCGCCCTGGTCTCCCGCGGCAGCTGCACCTTCCAGACCAAGGCTGACACCGCCGCGGCGAAGGGCGCCCTGGCCGTCATCGTCTACAACAACGCCTCGGACGATCAGGGCGTGGTGAGCATGGCGATGGACGATGCCACCATTCCGGGGGCGATGGTGCTCAACTCGGTCGGCACCACGCTCCGGAACGTCTTGGCGGCCGGCGGCAGCGTCTCCGCCCGGTTCAACGGTCCGACCGCCTCGCTGGAGCTTCCCGGCCCGCTGGTCGACACGATCACCGACTTCTCCTCCTGGGGTACGGCCCCTGATCTGAGCCCGAAGCCGGACGTCACCGCGCCTGGGCAGAACATCCTCTCCCCGACCTGGGCTCCGAACACCTATGAGAACTATCAGGGCACGTCGATGGCCGCCCCGCACGTGGCTGGCGCCGCCGCCCTCATCAAGCAGGCCCACCCGAACTATGGTCCTGCTGAGGTGAAGCTGGCCCTGATGAACACCGCCAAGGTGCTGATGCAGGGCGACGTGCCGTACTCCCCGCGCCAGCAGGGCGCCGGTCGGATCCAGGTCGACAGGGCCATTGAGACCCCGGTCCTGGCCGCCGCAAAGACCGGTCTGGGCATCGGGACCGGTCACCTGGCCCTCGGCCAGGTCGCCGAGAAGTCCAGGACCACCTTCCAGTTCGAACTGCGCAACCTGTCGGACGAGGATCTGACCTACACAGTGCCGGCAGTGACCACTGTCTACCGGCCGCAGGCGTATCTTGCATACTTCCACGCCTATGCTGACGAGCCCTGGGAGGGCGCTGTCGTCCGGTTCAACGAGACCTCCTACACCGTGCCCGCCGGCGGCACTGTCACCGTGACCGGTGAACTGGACCTGAGCGACGCCGAACTGGCTGAGATGGCCCTGTTCCCTGGGTACGGGCATGGGCACTTCGCCGAGACCTTCATCACGCTGACCTCCGAGGACGGCAAGCCCGATCTCAGCATGCCGCTGCAGGCCTTTGTGGGCGACTGGTCCAAGCTCAACGTGATTGAGACCGACGACCAGGACTGGTGCATCCTCTGCTTCACGGGCATTTATGACGAAGAGTTCTACCAGCTCGGCTGGAACTACAGCGGCAGCGAGTACGACCAGGATTACATCGCGATCTCGCCGAACGGCGACGGGCTGCAGGACGGGCTCTACTCGGTTGCCTCCTTCATCCGCAACGCCAAGAGCGTGACGGTTGACGTGATCAACTCGAAGGGCAGCATCGTGCGGCGGATTGGCAGCCAGAGCCTCGTCAGGAACCAGCGTGCGACCACTGAAGGCTATCTCCCGCAGATCTACGGCCCGTGGGATGCCAGGGCGTACAACCCGTCTACGGGTTACTTCGAGATTGTCCCTGAGGGCGAGTACGCCGTCCAGATCAAGGCGCTGCCGGCCACCGGCAACACGTGGCAGGTCTACACCTTCCCGGTCAAGGTCGACGTGACCGCTCCGTCGATCGAGATGGCGTTGCCAAGGTTGATCGCCGAGAACACGGTGGAGTTCGACATCACGGCTTCGGACGGCAACTCCGGCCTGTGGGGCCACTACTTGATCGCGGATGGGAACATCCTGGGTCCGGTTTCGCCGAAAGCGACGAGTGTGCAGCTCACCATTCCGATCTACTCGGAAGTCCCGATTGACATCTTCACCGTCACTTTTGATCACGCTGGCAACACCGCTGTCGATGGCTGGCGCGTCACCTACAGGGTGCCGGAGCTCCTCGAAGTTGGTGACTCCTACAAGTCCCATCCCGGCGGCGAGTTGAGCTTCGACGTGCTGTCGGGTTCGGTCACCCGCGTTGCGTACAAGCTGGACAACGGGGCCTGGGCTGACGCGACGCTGGCCGACGGCAAGGTGAAGGTCACCCTGCCGGAGGACCTGAGCAACGGCCTCCACACCCTGGCGTTCGAGGTCTTCCAGGGTACCGCCATGATGCGCAGCTACCGCACCGTGGTCGACGTGAGCGACGTGCCGCCGACCATCGCGATCTCCAGCCCGCAGCAGAAGTCGTTCTACAACTCCCGCACGGTGCCGGTGATCTTCGAGGCCGCCGATGGCGTCACCGTTAAGGTGAACGGTGAGGTCGCCACCTCGCCCACCACCATCACCTTCGATGATGACGGCGAGAAGTACGCCCGGTTCGAGCTGATCAACGAGTACGGCAACACCGCCACCCGCTCCGTCTCCTTCTACGTGGACACGACGCCGCCTGTCGTCGAGCTCGAGGGTGTCTCGGAGGACGGCGTTGTCACGACGGAGGAGAAGGTCTACACCCTCAGGGGCA
>Ga0134090_1000049_pt1 | contig 127282 bp, 110 predicted proteins | sample 1_4taG_FD_94453 | JGI IMG/M metagenome (GOLD analysis project Ga0134090, IMG submission 94453) | Switchgrass degrading microbial communities from high solid loading bioreactors in New Hampshire, USA - 1_4_20_6_A1 metaG | ecosystem: Engineered > Bioreactor > Semi-continuous > Anaerobic >...
GAAAAACAATGATGTTATTGATCTGCATCTTTATCAAGAAGGTCCTCTGACTGTACCTGCTGTTGTAAGGAATGATGCATACGGACAGGTTTTGGCTGTCAGCAAGGAATATGACAAAGGTGTCAAAAATGTCGGGATCCATTTTAAAAATTATGCGGAGTACAAAGAAGCAAACGATGAGGAATTTAACGAGTAGCCGTCCAATGCGTGATCCAACGACCGGAAGGACAGACAAACTGTATATTTTATCCTGAACAGGAATGATATGCCGGTATATGCCGGATTCGTCTGAAAAGTATATCTTTCAAGGTTATGCTTGTATTTTCATTTAATATGTGTTACAATTTGATTTGTCAATTTTTCAGGAGGTGTTATTTTTGAACGCAGTCCAGATAATAGTAACGATTTTGCATATAATTTTTTCGCTTTCAATTATAATTATAGTACTGCTCCAGTCGGGCGAATCGGCAGGACTTGGTACCATAGCAGGCGGAGCCGAAACCTTTTTCGGGAAGAACAAGGGGAGGACGATTGATGCAATGCTGAGCAAATACACAACGGTGGCTGCGATAGCTTTTCTCATCACCTCTATAGTTTTGTTCCTGATCTTATAAGAGACGAGAAAAATCAGACTGTGCAGAGATGCATAGTCTTTTTTAGTGATAAGCCGATGCAAAATACAGCAGGATGCAGGAGGAAAATATAGCAAAGAATCAAGGCAGGGAAATGAAGTGAACAGAGAGCAGGCATTGGCAGAACTGAAAGCCAGAGTAAAAAATACCAATGTGATAAAACATTCACTGGCGGTCGAAGCCATTATGAGGAAACTCGCGTCATTTTTCAGGGATGATGTTGAAGTATGGGGCCTTACCGGGCTGCTCCACGATATCGACTATGACAGAACGGCCAGTGACCCCTCCATGCATAGTATCGTAGCAGCAGACATACTTGAAGGACTTTGGATCGATAAGGAAATCATATATGCAGTAAAAGCGCACAATCCCATTCATGGCATCGTGAGAAAGAGAAAGCTTGATAAAGCACTGTTTTGCGCAGACCCTGTCTCTGGGCTCATTACTGCTTCTGCGCTGATACTTCCTTCAAAAAAGGTTGCAGATGTGACAGTGGATTTTATCATGAAGAAAATGCATAATGAAAGTTTTGCCAGAGGTGCCAGCAGAGAGCAGATCAGATCCTGCAGTGAACTAGGCTTATCGCTTGAGGAGTTCATTGGAATCGCGCTGAAAGCGATGCAGGAAATTTCCGGTCAGCTGGGGCTTTGACACGGACTGCGGCGTAATGCAGATCCGTCCTGCACGAAAATGTAAATCACGCAAATGATTGCGGGGGCAGATTTTTCGCCCTCGCATTTTAGTTTAAAAATGTAATGATAAGATATAATAACTATATCGGACAAAAACGGTCTTTTTCCTGGCAGCGCCGCGGAATCCTGCAGCAATTGCAGAAAGTTGGAGGTTTATATCTGTAATGGATAAAATGCTGGAGCGCAAGAACAAAATACTGGAGTTTATGAAGGAATCGGCATACAAGCCGCTTAAATTTGAAGAGCTTGCCATGGTGCTCGACGTACCTGGCGAGGACAGGGATAAGCTTGCAGAAATACTTTCATCCCTGGAGCAGGAGGGAGCCATATATAAGACCAACAAGGACAGATATGGCATACCTGAAAAAATGAATCTGGTTGTCGGGCGCCTGCATGGCAGCGACAGGGGATATGGATTCCTGATACCTGATGACGAGGATAAGGAAGACATTTTCATACCTGCTGCGGCAATGGCAGGAGCAATGCACAATGACAGGGTCATTGCCCGTATTACGTCCAAAGGCGGGGACGGAAGAAGTACCGAGGGCGAGATTATAAAAATTTTGAAGCGCGCCGTATCTGAAGTGGTGGGCACGTTTGAACAAAGCAGGTATTTTGGCTTTGTTGTGCCGGATAACAAAAAGATTCCCGGGGATGTTTTCATACCCAAGGATGAGATAAACGGAGCCAGGCCGGGTCAGAAGGTAGTTGCGGAAATCGTAAAGTGGCCTGACGGCAGGCGCAACGCCGAAGGAAAGATCGTCGAAATAATTGGTGATGCCGGCCAGCCGGGTGTCGATATCCTGTCCATAATAAGGGCTCATAACCTGCCGGAATCTTTCCCTTATGAGGTTATGAAGCAGGCAGAAAGCATACCCGATAAAGTGACCCCCGAAATGACCAAAGGCAGACAGGATCTGAGGAAACTGAGGATAGTCACCATTGACGGCGAGGATGCAAAGGATCTGGATGACGCAGTATCGATAGAAAAGCTTCCCGACGGCTGCTATCGGCTTGGCGTTCATATAGCCGATGTGAGCTATTATGTTTCCGAAAATTCTCCGCTGGACAGGGAAGCACTCCGGAGAGGCACCAGTGTATACCTTGTTGACAGGGTAATACCAATGCTTCCGCCCAAACTGTCCAATGGTGTGTGCAGCCTGAACCCCGGCGTGGACAGGCTTGCATTCACAGTAATGATGGATATCGATTCAAACGGTAAGGTACTCAGACACGATATTTTTGAGAGCGTTATCAAAACCGCTGAAAGAATGACATATACCGATGTATACAGGATCCTTGAAGAAGGCGACAAGGAACTGACAGAGCGGTACAGCCATGTGGCCGAAGATCTGCGCACCATGAAGGAACTGGCCCTGATACTGCGCAGCAAAAGGATGGCCAGAGGCGCCATCGATTTCGATTTCGACGAGGCCAAGGTCATAGTGGATGAAAACGGAAAACCCATCGATGTTAAGAGGTATGAGCTCACCATTGCTAACAGGATCATCGAAGAGTTCATGCTGGTATGCAATGAAACTGTAGCCGAACATTTCCACTGGACGGGCATGCCATTTGTATTCAGGATCCATGAAGAGCCGGACAGCGAGAAAATACTGACTTTTGCAGAATTTGCAAAAAACCTGGGTTACCCGGTCAAAGGCGTAAACCACATCCATCCCGGTGCGTTGCAGGATGTCCTTGAGAGGGTGAAAGGTTCTAAAGAGGAAATGATCGTCAGTACCGTAATGCTCAGGTCTATGGCGAAAGCCAGGTACAGCCCTGAGAACACGGGACATTTCGGCCTGGCAGCAAGATTTTACTGTCACTTTACATCGCCGATAAGAAGGTACCCTGACCTGATCATACACCGGCTGATGAAAGAGGAACTGAAGGGAGAACTGTCCGACGAGCGGACGCAGGAACTGGCGGAGGCTCTTCCTGAAATCGCAAAAATATGTTCCGACAGGGAGCGTGCTGCAGACGAGGCCGAACGCGATACGGAAGACCTGAAGAAGGTCGAATTCATGAAGGAGAAAGTCGGCGAAATATTTGAAGGTGTAATTTCAAATGTTACGTCATTCGGTATGTTCGTTGAGCTTGAAAATACCATCGAAGGCCTGGTAAGGGTCAGCAGCATGTATGATGATTATTATATATTCGATGACAAGCATTATACGCTCAGAGGTGAACGGACAGGCAAGCAGTACAGGATAGGCGATACAGTAAAAGTACTGCTGGCCAGGGCCGATGTACAGACGAGGCAGATAGACTTTGTCCTTGCAGACCAGGCGGAATCGGATGCTGACAACGGCCGTCATGAAAGAAGAAGCAAAAACGGTCATGAACAGCGGAATATAAACCATCATGGAGACGGGCTGGTGAAAAATGGTAAAAGGCATAATGATGGTGACAAAACGGATAATTCAGAGCAAGGAACGGATACCCGTGAAGGAAGCGGAGAATCCGGAAAAGTAAGCAGATCAAAAAAAGTAAAGGGCATCAGCGTAAAGCAGCCTAAGCAGATTGAAGAGATAATAAAGACCAGGAAACCCAAAAAACTCAAAAACACAGGGAAATCAGCCGGATCAGGACAGCCCAAAAAGCCTAAGAAGCTAAAGTAATGAGTTAAATGCAGGGGCTGATATGGCTGAGACGGTGTGAAAACGAAATACTAAAGCTTTGGATGGTTGAAGATAACATGTCAGTAATACAGGAGGTCAGATGTGTATATTGTAAGTGCTTGTTTATTAGGGGTCCACTGCCGCTATGACGGAAAATGCAGCTGTAACGGCAAGCTGGCTGAACTTGCAGCACAGGGCAGGGTAATACCTGTTTGCCCGGAACAGCTTGGAGGCTGTCCGACACCAAGGGAACCATGTGAGATAGCCGGCGGTGACGGAGCTGATGTGCTAGACGGCAAGTGCCGTATTATGAGCAAAAATGGAGTTGACATGACCGATAAATTTATAAAGGGGGCAGAGGAAACGCTGAAGCTGGCAAAGGCATGTGGTGCCCAAAAGGCTGTGCTGAAAGCCAGAAGCCCTTCCTGTGGTTTTGGCCGCATATATGACGGAACATTTACAGGAAAACTGACAGGTGGAAACGGTGTGACAGCTGAGTTGCTCATCAGGAACGGCATAGAAGTGCTCAGCGATGAATCGGAGGAGTTTGCCCGAAAATAGTGAGAGTACGCCCTTAATTTATCAAATCACTGTAAATATTAGAAGCCGGCCTGAAATTGTAAAACCCGGCCGTTTTTGCCTGCCGGGTTTTGTGTGTCAGACCATGAATGGCTTTACTTCATTACAGAAGTCTTCGCAATCGTCTGTGTGGACTTCCACTCTGATGGGTTTGTTGAAGTCAAGGCTGAATATCCCCATTATCGATTTGGCATCGACCACATAGCGGCCTGATGTCAGATCGATGTCAAAATCGTATTTATTGGCTATATTCACAAAGTCTTTGACATCATTGATGGTTTTAAGCATAATATCGAATGTTTTCATACTGCATGCCTCCTATGCATCGACTCTAGATAAATAATATCCTGTAAATGGTAACAAGTCAATTACGATATTGTTAAAAATAAATGAACAATTTCTCAGCGCAAGATTTTCTTTAAACTGAAATGATATAATACTGAAGTGTTATAATTATATAATTACGTTAGCCATAATTACATTATATAATTTAGTTTGATGGACGCAGCCGGTAAATAAATCCTTCGCCTTAATTCTTTGAAATGCAGGAGAAAGGACGGACCTGCCGGCAGCGGGATACACTCATCGGGAGAAAGGAAAGGCATCGTGAAAAAAGTAGCATTTTACACACTTGGATGCAAAGTTAATCAGTATGAAACCGAGGCCATGGCAGAAGCATTTGAAAATGCAGGCTATGAGCTGGTCGATTTTGAGCAGAAAGCTGATGTGTATGTTATAAACACCTGTACCGTCACGGGCCTTAGCTCAAGGAAGTCCCGCCAGGCCATACGCCGGGCAAAACAGATAAACCCGAAGGCTGTCGTGGCTGCCGTGGGCTGTTATCCGCAGACGGCAATGGAAGAAGTGGAAAAGATCCCGGAGGTTGATATAATTGCCGGAACTTCGGATCGTCTCATGGTGCCTGCCTATGTGGAGGATTTCCTGGCCGGGAAGGGCAGGATTTCTGCTGTGGGTAATATCATGCAGAAGCACACCTTCGAAGATATCAGGATAGAAAAGTACAAAGGCCGTCAGCGGGCTTTTATGAAAATACAGGACGGATGCAGCCAGTATTGTTCATATTGCATAATACCTTACGCGAGAGGACCTATACGAAGCAGACCGCCGGAGGAAGTCTTGGGTGAGGTTCAAAAGCTGGTGGAAGCCGGATTTAAGGAAGTTGTGCTGACGGGGATACATATAGCTTCCTATGGCAGGGATCTGCTTTCACCGGACGGGACACGCGGAAGTTTCAGGCTCCTTGATCTTATCAGGGAGATACATGAGGTCGAAGGTATCGAAAGGATCAGGATCGGTTCTGTGGAGCCTACTATGATCACGGAGGAATTTGTTTCCGAAGCATCACGCCTTGAGAAGCTGTGCCCGCATTATCATATTTCGCTGCAGAGCGGCTGTGATGAAACTCTTGCCAGGATGAACAGAAAGTATACCACAGCCGATTACAGAAAGGCTGTGGAAATGCTGCGTGAAAAAATCCCTGATGTGGCAGTTACAACTGATGTAATGGTAGGTTTCCCGGGAGAGACGGATGAAGAGTTTGAGAAAACATTCAGATTCCTGGAGACGATCCGTTTTGCGAAAATGCATGTTTTCAAATATTCACCGCGCAAAGGTACTCCTGCCGCCTCCTTCAGTGATCAGGTGGACGGATCGGTAAAAGAAGCTAGGAGCGCGAGGGTAATCGAATTATCCGACAGGTGCGCTCTCGAGTTCAATAAAAGGTTCGTGGACCGGGAAATGCCTGTTTTGTATGAACAGGAGATGAAAGACATGAAAGGTATTTATGAAGGCCTTACGCCAAATTACATAAGAGTTCTGTCAAGAGGGAATAATGAAGTTGTGGGGAATATATTGCCAACGAAACTGACAGAGGCTCAGAAAGATTTTGCAGCAGGCGTGATCCTGTGATTTGCCGGTATTATGGATTATTCCTTATTGCATAAAAATTCCGCATGAGATATTATATATAATATATCAAACGTGTGTTTTGTAAAATGGGTACGCACCGGATATGTTTTATTGCAGGAGAGTGTTGAAAATGGCAAACGGCGAAACAATGATGTTCAGAATGGAAAAAGACAAGGAGAATGAAGCACGCGACATTCTTTTTACGGTTTATAAGGCTTTGAGTGAAAAGGGATACAATCCTATAAACCAGCTTGTCGGCTATATACTTTCGGGCGACCCTACATATATAACGAACCATCTGAACGCAAGGAGCGTAGTACGAAGGCTTGAAAGAGACGAACTGCTCGAGGAGATAGTTCGGTTCTATCTGGAAAATAAAAAATAACGAGAGCCCCGACATGGTTCGGGGTTGTTTTTTTGAGGGGAATGGATATGCAATATGTACAGCTTGGAAAAACAGGCTTAAATGTTTCGAGAATGTGCTTCGGCGCGCTGATCATAGGCCCGCTGCAGAAAAATATGGCACCGGATGAGGGAGCGGCAGTCATAAAGGCCGCACTTGACAGAGGGGTCAATTTTATCGATACCGCTGAGCTTTACGGCACATATGAGCACATCAGGCGGGCATGCAAAGGACTGGCACAAAGGCCTGTTGTATCGACAAAGTCCTATGCCTATACCGCCGAGGGTGCAGCAAAAAGCGTTGAGAAGGCCAGAAAGGAACTTGATGTCGATGTTATCGATATCTTCATGATGCATGAGCAGGAAACAAGGCTCACACTCAAAGGACATCGGGAGGCACTGGAGTTTTACCTTAATGAACGAGAGAAGGGCAGAATAAGGGCAGTAGGAGTATCGACCCATAACGTGGAAGTTGTCAGGGCTGTATGTGAAATGCCGGAGATCGATGTAGTACATCCGCTGATAAATATTACAGGCATCGGCATCGGCGACGGGACTTTGGATGAAATGCTTGAAGCCGTTAAGGCCGCCTATGAGTGCGGTAAAGGCATATACAGCATGAAACCGCTGGGAGGCGGCAACCTCCTTCATTCATATGACCAGTGCCTTGATTTTGTGCTGGGACTGCCCTATGTTCATGCTGTAGCTGTTGGGATGCAAAGCATCGAAGAAGTCGAAATGAACATTTGCAAGTTCGAGGGACGGGATATACCGGATGAGCTCAGGAAAGCTGCTGCTGCCCGCAAAAAGAGCCTGCATATTGACTATTGGTGCGAGGGCTGCGGAAGGTGCGTGGAAAGATGCAGGCAGGGAGCGCTGTCAATTTCAGACGGGAAAGCGCATCCCGATGAATCCAGGTGTGTTTTGTGCGGCTATTGCGCCAGTGTTTGCCCGCAGTTTGCAATAAAGATATGTTAGAATGACAAAGATATGCTGAAATTGAATAACATTCGTCAATAGTGGACAAAATCGGATATGGAGGTCCCATATGCGTATAATGGGTATTGATTACGGAGACAGCAGAATCGGCGTAGCAATCAGCGATCCTATGGGCTGGACGGCACAGGGCCTTGAAACGATCGAACGGAAAGGCTCAGACGAACAGGCTGCTGAAAAGATCCGGCAGCTGGCTGTACAATACGGAGCAGAAAGAATTGTGATCGGCCTTCCGAAAAATATGAACGGGACTATAGGACCGAGCGGTGAAAAAGCAATGGAGTTCGGCGATCTTCTGGCAAAGATCACCGGAATAGAAGTGGTCAGATGGGATGAACGGCTCACGACAGTGGCCGCCAACCGCCTGATGCATGAAGTAGGGATGAAAACATCAAAAAAGAAAAAATCTGTTGACAGGATAGCTGCAGTCTTTATATTGCAGGGATATCTTGACAGTGTGAAGAATTAAAGGTATGGTAGTAGAGAAAGGGAGGGTTCGCCATGGATGAAGAAAGAGATGACATAGTAGTTTTGATTGACGAAAACGATGAAGAAGTCGAGTTTGAACATATCGATACTATCGAGATGAACGGAAACGAATATGTAGTACTGGCACCGCTGGATGAAGAAGATGATGAGGATGAAGAAGAAGTCATCATTCTTAAAGTCGAGCATAATGAAGACGGTGATGATACCTTCGTTACGATAGATGACGACGATGAACTCGAAGAAGTTTTCAACGAATTTCAGTCACGCATGGAAGAAGAATTCGGAGCCGATGAAGACTGACCGCGCCAATGAGCCGGCCGGTTTTTTCAGATCAGAACCAGTCAGAAAAACCGTTGCAGTGAAAATCATTGCAACGGTTTTTTCAGATTGCATGTTTTTGCGCTTTTTTTATATGTCTTTGCCATTTTTCAGCAATATGCGCTGCTGTTCAAATATAAACCTGATGAGGTCATTCTCATCCTTTTTGCTGATTTCTGTAAAACGCATTCCAATTTCGTAGCTCATGTCATTGTTTATTTCCACGGACTGGCTTCTTACGACTGTGCACCTTGCGGTGACTTTCAAGTTGTCAGTAAGGTTCAGCTCGATAAGAAGCTTGCTGTTAACAGGGAAATTTTGCCTGCAAATTATGCAGACACCTGAACCGCTGATGTTTTTGGTATATGCTTTTACAGCAGGGACCGGATCAGATTGCACTGATTCGCCGGATTTTCCTGACAGATGGTTATTAGTTATGCTGCTGTCAGAATGAATGCCGGAGTTATCGTCCTGTATAGGCCGGATAAATGCCGTAAGCAGGATGTCCAGCCTGTAATGTGTTCTGCGCTGTGTTTTCTCCATGTTGTTATCTGGCTGTACTGTCAGTACAGCAACATTGCCTTTGTACCCTCTTGACAGTACAAGAGCAGTGAAAGAGAGCAGTCCGTGCATCTGGTGGATAAATGTGAGACGGATAGTGGTATCTGACGGTATGTATACTATTCTGGACACGGTAATAGGAGCAGAAATAACTATCTTACCATCAGGCTGATGTTCCAGCAGCTGGCTTACAAAAGTATTTCCGACTTTTTCTCCGTTTCTGAGTATTTCCAGTTCTAGCCTGGTACCAATGCTGATTTCCTGCGGTGTCATGATTCGTCTCCTCTGGTTAGATGTTTGTGCGGTATTCATAACATTATACTTGTATTATACCTGTGTACGGTGTATTGTCCAATCAATTATTCATATATTATGTCGGCATTTGCAGGAATTTTTTCAAAGCGAATTTTACTGCATTAAAGGATTTAAAAAAACGGGCTAGAATTATATATATGTTTACCAAATCCCTGGAGGGTTGCAAATGCGTAAAATTCTTTCATTTTGTCTTGCCATTTTGTTATTCCTGGCGATCTTAAGCTCCTGCGGATCAAAAACCGAAAAGGCGGAAGAGCAGCCTGTTGTAGTTGAAACGAATGTACCTGAGCCGGTAAAGGAAGCAATGCCCGAACCTGAAAATGCTGATACTGTACCTGAAGAAAGTCAGGAAAATGAGACACCTGCAGATGATGAGTATTCGATTGTGTTTAAAGGGATAAGGCCAGTGGCGGTAATGATCGATAACCAGGGTTCAAGGGTGCTTCCTCAGGGAGGACTGGACAAAGCACAGATAGTATACGAGGTTATAGTAGAAGGCGGCCTGACAAGGCTGATGCCGGTTTTCTGGGGTACCGAACCTGAGATGATAGGTCCTGTAAGAAGCGCCAGGCACTATTTCCTTGATTTCTGCATGGAATATGATGCCATATATGTGCATTACGGCGGCAGTCCTCAGGCGGGAAGAGATATAAAGAAACTTAATGTAAACGAAATAGACGGACTCTACCTCGGGACTGATGTTTTCTGGGATCTGACCAAAGACCCCGGCAACTGGCAGGATTCATACACTTCTATGGAGAAGCTGAAAAAGTATGCTGAAAAAAAGAAATTTAAAGATACGACGGATGCCGGCTTCCCTCTGACTTACAATGAAACGTCATCGGATATCGTTCCGGCAGATGGGGCAGATGCTGTGAACATTACCTTAAAATATCCGTCCATGACATCCAGCTATGTTTATGACAGCATAACCGGGACATACAAGCGCTTCAGGTATGGTAAGGAGCATATGGAGAGAGTCAGCGGAAAACAGCTTGAAGCCAAAAACATTATAGTGATGTTTGTGCGCAACTGGAATATAAAAGGCGACACTGCGGGAAGACAGGACATGGACACAACCGGAAGCGGCACCGGTTATTTCATAACAGGCGGCAAGGCTGCCAGACTGAAATGGTCAAAGGAGTCCAGAAGCTCACAGACGAAATATACATATGAGAACGGAGACCCCATCGTGCTGAACCGGGGGCAGACATGGATACAGGTAATGCCTGTCAATGCCGGTGTTACGATTGAATAAGCTGCAGCCCGCAGCGATCAGGTATCCAGGCCGGTACGGTTTACAAGGTCCGAAATTGGATTACCATGTATATGTTGCCTGTATGCTGATGACATTTGCCAAAGATGTGAATTAATTGGCATACATGTGTTAACGTGGCCCTTTTTTGGGTATATATAAAATCGTTATCCAATACTTGTTGAAAGGATGATTTCAATGAAGAAACTCTGGAGATGCAGCGTATGCGGGTACATCCATGCAGGCGATGAGGCTCCGGACGCCTGCCCGAAGTGCGGAGCGCCGAAAGACAAGTTTACAGGTCTCAGCGAAGAAGAAGCCGACAAGGTGCATAAGTCTGAAAGAACCAATGATATCCATATGGAGATTGTCGGACTCGCCGAGAGGATCATGACACTGGCGCAGGAAGGTATTGAAATAGACCTTGACCCGCCGTGCGTGGCCCTGTTTAAAGCGGCAAAAAAGGAAGCAAGGGTAATTAAGCAGCGTTCTAAGGCTGAAATGGAGAGCCATATGAAGAAGGGTAAGTGGTAAAAGCCGGTGAATAGGTGAAAGCATAGATAAAGGGCAGCCCGGAAATTGGGACTGCCCTTTTTGCGTCGAAAGCGGTTTTGGTACAATAATTCAATAAGAAAATTTCTTGGAAAAATCAATGACTAAATAAGTATTTTTTTGTATAATTAAGAACATAAAAAATGTATAAGAAATTAGCATTAAGCTGCAGTAGAATGGAGAGAAAGTGGATATGAAAAAAATCTATGAAGGAAAAACAAAAAACGTATACGAGCTTGAAAACGGCAATTACCTTTTGAAGTTCAAAGATGACTGTACCGGTAAAGACGGGGTTTTTGATCCGGGCGAGAACTCGGTGGGCCTTACTATCGAGGGAATCGGCAAAGCTAATCTGCAGACTTCGATCCGTTACTTCGAACTGCTGAAAAGAGCGGGCGTCAAGACCCACTATGTCAGCGCTGATATCGAAAATGCGACGATGGAGGTTCTTCCGGCAAAACCCTTTGGAAAAGGACTTGAGGTTATCTGCCGTCTGAGGGCGACGGGAAGCTTCATCCGCAGGTACGGGGCTTACATAGAAGATGGAGCCGAATTGCCGGGCGGTTATGTTGAAACGACTTTGAAAGATGATGCAAAGGGCGACCCGCTGATCACCAGCGAAGGACTGGCTGCGTTGGGGATTATGACCGAAGAACAGTTCAAAAGCATGAAGGAACAGACTCTGAGGATCACCAAAATCGTAGCGGATGATCTGAAGTCAATGGGTCTTGAGCTGTGGGACATCAAGTTTGAATTCGGCTATAACAACGGAGAGGTCATACTGATCGATGAGATCGCCAGCGGCAACATGAGAGTATATAAAGACGGCAAAATCGTGCCGCCGATGGAACTTACAAGGATCATAAATTCTGCACCGAAGCCTTTCTGATACGTACCGTGAACCGTTTTCAGAATTTAAGTGAGATTATTCAAAGACGGCGGGAGAGTACATCCGCATTCAGGGTATACCTCCCGCCTTATTTATAGCGGAGCAGCAGACGCCATTCCAGCTTCCGTAGTGAGTGCAGGTTGTCTCCCAGTCAGCGGACTGCCTTCTGCCTCATTGATACAATAATTGCTTATTTGAACTGAAGTATTACACTCTATATGAAAAACAGCAACGGGCTTGGGTGTAAAAAAGTTTAGCTCAAATCGACAGATATTTGCTATTTTCTCTTTTTTCTAATTACACTGGAAATAGAGAAAATCAAAGCGAATAGCGCAATAAAAATCAATAATTTTGGCAATGAATCCATTATTCACTCTCTCCTGATGATTATTCCTGATCTGAGATAGTTAATAAATAGTCTTTAGGATTAGTTACCTGCTCATTCTGAATATCCATTTTCAAAAACTTGCCATATGCTATATTTTCATCCTCATTTTGACAGTTTATGGGCTAATTTTTATACACTTTTACATCTCCACAATAAGTGTTTGCTCTTCAGATTGAGATTTATATTGAAATATGTCTTTCAACAAATATCCTTATGTGTTAAGTATGTTATTTTACAATGTGCAAATCCAAAGATTACCGAAAAGACTGCCAAACTCCAGTGGTGAAGCAACAAGCCTGATATAAGGAATATTACTGTTGGGATGATAGCTAAAGCCATCCCTTTTCCAATGGATTTCCTTTTGGCGTATTCTATCCAAATAGTATAATAAGCAATCAGCAAACACCCATACTTCTTCTATTACGATTGAAGTTTCTTGTTTATTGAATGCAATAATTCCAACATCTTTATTTTCTACAACAATAATATGAAAATATAATGTCTGAAAGTATTCTTTAAAAAAAGTTTTTTGAAATTCTTCGTTCCACGCTCCCCATGTTTTTACTACATAATCTTCATATTTGTTTTATTCAAATTATAAGCAAAACTGTAATCGTCAATTGTCGCCTTCCTCAATATATACATTTTGTAACACCTCCTAATAAATTAATTTTAATTATTAAACCAAGAATTAGAAATAAGCAATATCCTGAAAGAAGAGAGATAATTTCAGAACAGTGTATATTATGAAAGAATAATCTATATGTACTGAAAAGCTGACAAGGGTTTAAAATTTTACAATATTCCCGAAGAGGAAATGGGAAAACCTTATATGCTGAAGAAAGGATAGTGACTGTCATGCGTATCTTTTGAGATTTTTCATTCTGAATTTGCAATTTTACCATTGCATTCAGCCGCTTTTGGTGTTAGAATAATAAAGCGCGATTTCGAAAAAGCCATAAAAAATAAAGCATCGGGGTGTAGCGCAGCTGGTAGCGCGCTTGGTTCGGGACCAAGAGGCCGCTGGTTCAAGTCCAGTCACTCCGACCACTTCAGAACCCTTGGGAGCTTTATCCCAAGGGTTCTGTCTGTGTAAACCTTTTGTATTGGCTTACCCGTGTAAGCGAATATGATAGAATAATCTAAACTGATAAATTTGTCTCGAATTTCATGCATCGGAAGAATCCATTACATCCTCAATAGGTTCGTATGAGAATCGGTTTACACCTTTGTCTTAATTGTGCAATATAACAGCTTGACATAATCCCAAAAAGCATATATTATAGTTAAAACAGAATATACAGCTAATGATAGAGGCGCGAAAAGAAAGAGTACATTGCTGCATTGGGCAGAGCACCCGCAGCATTGGAAAGGGCTTTTCGCCGAAGGGTCGTATCCTTGCCTGGGGATGCGATTGCCTGGGTCGGCGGACAATATCCGTCGGACTGCCGCATGATGCGGAGCGCTGTCATTGCCACGATAGATTTTTCGTAGCCATGGACGCTTTTCCGTACCATGGCTTTTATTTTACCTGTGGATCTTATTAAAAGATTATCTGGAATAAATGGGAGGAAAAAGATGATGAAAAAGTTTTTGGCCGCTTTACTTGTATGTGTGATGTCACTGTCTCTGGCAGCATGCGGCAACAGCAAAACAAATGTTGGGGAAAATTCCGTATTAAAAACCGGCGTACTGCGTGTCGGCATGGAATGTGCTTATGCACCATATAACTGGACTCAGTCTGATGATTCCAACGGCGCTGTACCTATTTTCAACAGCAGCGATTATGCCAACGGCTATGATGTAATGATGGCTAAGAAGATATGTGAGTCGAACAACTGGAAGCTTGAGATACATAAGCTGGACTGGGATTCCATCCCTCTGGCTGTGCAGTCCGGTGAGATCGACGTCGGTATCTGCGGTCAGTCCATAACTGCGAAACGCAAACAAACGGTCGATTTCACAACACCCTATTACTATGCGTCTATTGTGACACTGGTAAAAGCAGACGGAAAATACGCAAATGCAGCCGGTATTTCCGATCTGGAAGGAGCAACCTGCACATCACAGATCAATACAGTCTGGTATGATGTATGCCTGCCTCAGATCAAAAACGCAAACATACAGCCGGCACAGGAAACCGCACCGGCAATGCTGGTTGCACTTGAATCCGGTACTGTCGACCTGGTTTGTACTGATTACCCGACTGCCCTGGCAGCCGTAGTTGCATATCCTGATCTGAAGCTTCTTGATTTCACCGATACCGATGATAACTACAAGGTATCCGAAGAAGAGATCAATATCGGCATAAGCTGCATGAAAGGCAATACCGAGCTTGTCGATACACTCAACAGTGTACTGGAAACAATGACAAAGGAAGATTACGATAAAATGATGAATGAAGCTATTAACATACAGCCGTTGTCAGAATAAGAGATACTCAGGAAACGGGAGCGGTTATATACTCCGCTCTCATTTAATTACAATACAGCTTACTTGTAATACAGCGGTTCAGATAAATTTTCGGTTACGGATGAAATCATTTTATCTCACATGACAATGCTTCAGAAAGGGGTTCTGCAATTATGACAAGCAGTCTGCCAACTGATTTTCTGGGACGAATAATCTATCTTATCACAAATTACACCAGTTCATTTCTGCGCGGTGCCGCCACTACGATTGCAATTGCATTAGTCGGTACAGCAGTTGGCTGCCTCATTGGCTTTATTGTCGGCATTATACAGACAATTCCGGTCAGTGCGAATGACTCGAAGTTAAAGAAAATTTTGCTGGGGTTTGTGAATGTAATTTTGAAAATATATGTTGAGGTATTCCGCGGAACGCCTATGATAGTACAGGCAATGTTTATTTACTATGGCGCGTTGATGTACCTTGATATCAATATGGGAATGTGGTTTGCAGCCTTCTTTATTGTATCAATCAATACCGGCGCTTACATGGCTGAGACCGTACGCGGAGGCATCATTTCGGTTGACTGGGGACAGACTGAGGGAGCAATGGCAATTGGCATGACTCATTTCCAGACAATGTTGTATGTCGTTTTCCCGCAGACCCTGCGCAATATTATTCCGCAGATCGGAAACAATCTGATCATCAATATCAAGGACTCCTCCGTACTGAGCGTCATCGGTACGGTTGAACTGTTCTACGCTGCAAAACAGACGGCTGGAGCCTACTACTGGTATTTTGAAAGTATGACGATTGCAATGGCAATTTATCTTGTAATGACGCTGCTTACTTCGTTCCTGCTGCGCAAGTGGGAGAAAAAACTGGACGGTTCCGCAGTCTTTGATCTGGCAACCACTGACACTCTGGCGCATACCAGTGGAATGCTGCATGGACCGGAAAGAAAGCAGAGGGGGATATAAGAATGAGTGATGAGATCATCAGGGTAAGCCATTTGGGAAAGACTTTCGGAAAAAATGTCGTACTGCGGGATATTAATTTTACGGTATCCAGGGGTGATGTTACTTCCATCATAGGATCTTCCGGTTCAGGCAAATCGACTCTGCTGCGCTGCATCAATTTGCTGGAGACACCTACCTCGGGCGAAATACTTTATCACGGCGAGCCTATTAACAGCAGAAAGGTCAATGCTTCGGAATACCGCACCCATGTCGGTATGGTTTTTCAGTCCTTTAACCTGTTCAATAATATGTCAGTTCTCGATAACTGCGTTATCGGTCAGACAAAGGTGCTGAAGAAGAAAAAGGAAGATGCGGTTGCCAATGCAATGAAATACCTGGAAAAGGTAGGAATGGCGCCATACATCAACGCAAAGCCGAATCAGCTGTCGGGCGGACAGAAGCAGCGTGTTGCAATTGCCCGGGCGCTTGCAATGGAGCCGGAGGTTCTGCTGTTTGACGAGCCGACCTCGGCGCTCGACCCGGAAATGGTCGGTGAGGTGCTTGAAGTAATGCGCAGCCTGGCGCGCGATGGGATGACTATGATGGTTGTAACGCATGAAATGGCATTTGCACGTGATGTAAGCAATCATGTTGTTTTTATGTCAGAAGGCGTAATTTGCGAAGAAGGAACCCCGGATGAAATTTTTGAATGCCCTAAAAATGCAAGGACGAAGGAGTTCCTTGCACGTTTTACACAGAGCCGCGGACTTGCACTTTCTTCCTGATGAGGGATTCTGAACTCTGCTGCTGATATAAAAGTAATATGATGAATAAGTTGAACGGCTCGGGATCAGGCGGTGGTGCATGGTTCTAATCCCATCCCGCGCTCTAAACAGAAAAGATATCCATTCGGATATCTTTTTTTATTTCGGGTCCATCTAAAGATACTTTGTTTTTGTGAAAGTCAGGATCTTCCTTCTCTTGAGTTTTTAAAATAAATGAGGTTAACGGGTATCTGCTAATGCTAAGCACAACCCACTCTTATTTATACAATCTACTCATACAAAAATAAAATATCAAATACTGGCGACGGAGCATGGCCAATAAAAAGAGAGATAAAAGATTTCTTATGCTTTTGAGTACCCAATTGAGTATGTTAAATATGGATGTCCCGGAACGCGCTTTCCTTGATATTACTTCTTTACATATTTCTTGTTTTGACTTTGTCCCGATTACGATAATAAAATAGGATAAGATAAAAGAGATGTGTACTGTGACATCATGTTGTATATATCATGATGCCTGATAAGTCTTTTTTGTTTAGAATAAGCTGCAGGATGATCAACTGTATGAGGCTCTTTAAGAAAATAGACACATCGGCATTGTTCCTTATCGTGGAGGGCATTGTCTACACAACTGTACTGAATCTTTACAATCCGTTTACCCAAATGTTTGCAAAGAGAATGGGAGGAGCGGATATACATATTACGCTGATCAACGCGATCCCGCCACTGGTGGCGATATTTTCACTGCTGCCGGGCGGCATACTCATAGAACATCTTAACAGGAAAAAGAAAACAGTCATGCTGATGCTGGCGGCCATGAGCATATTTTTTGCATCCATAGCATTTGTCCCGGTAATCCCGGATGAAAGCAAAGTGGTCGTCTATGTAATACTTCTCGGATTGCTGAACTGTCCGGGTTCGCTGTATCTCAGCACCTGGCAGTCATATTTTGCCGACAATTTCGAGGGAACTTATGCAAGCAGGATATACACGGTCAGAAGCAAGTACAGCACATTCTTCGGGCTGGTAACTGTCCTTGTGACCGGCCTTATGCTAAGCAATATACCAAAGTCAGATGAAGAAAGATTGTTCCTTTACCAGCTTTTTTACGGGGCGTGCTTCCTTCTGACGCTGCTTCAGGCTTTTCTGTTTTCAAAGGTAAAAGGCAGACAGGAAAAATATGCCGGGAAAGGGAACAAGGACGACACACTGCTTCCAGGGGACAGGAGTAAACCTGGCGGGGCGGAAGGGCTGATCAGGACCGGCAAAGAAGGACCAGGCAAGGCTGCGGGAAGAAAGATATTCCGGAAGGAGGACTTCACCGGTATGCTGAAGAACAGGCCGTTCCTTGTGTACTGCCTGTGCGGCTTTGTTTTCCACATGTCCTGGCAGATGGCATGGCCGCTGATCTTTATATACAATACGGACTATGCTCACCTTGGTGAACTGCAGTTAAGCCTTGTAAATGTTGCTACAGGCCTGACACAGTTTTTGTCATTCTCGTTCTGGAACAAGCTGATAGACAAAAAAGGAAGCAGCTTTGTGATAATATTTGGAGCTGCCGGCCTGGCGTTCAATCCTTTGGTCTATACTGCAAAGGTGGGTTTTGCTGCTATTCTGGTCATGAACATCTTTTCAGGGGTTTTTCAGGCAGCTTTCAACATAGCTTTGTTCCTCTGCCTGCTGGATACGCTCCCTGAAAATGAAAAAACCGTATACATCTCGGCTTTCAATACACTGACCAATCTGACAGGCTTTATTGCTCCGCTGATAGGCCTGTGGATATTCAACCATACCAATATGTATATGGCCATGGCAATTGCAGCAGTATGCAGATTTGCAGGTACTATGCTGTATCTGATCAGATGGCTCAGGCAAAGGAACAATACCATCGGAAACGGTAAAAATACAGAGGCAGGGATTTAGAGAATAAGATGAAGCAGCCGGCCCGCCTTTCAGGCGGCAGGCACGGGGAGGAGACATATCTTCTTCTCCCGGATCATTTCTCATAACGTAATCTTTCCGTAAACAACAATTACCTCAGATCAAGGTGTTATAATACTGTTGGCATACAGCAGCAATCAAATGGTATACTGTAAATAACTGTATGAGAAAAACGTTATGCAGTGTGCCGGTTGATTATTGGCATGATGCGGAGTAACTGCTGCGAACGATACATGGTTACTTGTCATACTGTACGTAACGTATATTGGTGTCTGTAATATGTAAAGGAGGCATATCGTGAATAAACTGAACAAGAAACCTGTTGTTGGCATACCAATGGGAGATCCCGCCGGAATAGGGCCTGAGATCGTACTCAAGGCACTTAATAACAAAAGCCTTTACGATGTGTGCAGGCCGCTGGTGATAGGCAGCCTGGATGTCTTAATGGAAATGGAAAGCATAGTTGGCACAGGCTGCAGTTTCAATACTGTGGATGATCCTGAAAATGGCGTATTTAAGTATGGAGTCATAGATTTAATAGATCTTGCCAATGTAAATGTTGAAAGCCTCAAAATGGGATGTGTCCAGGCGGAAGCCGGACGGGCGGCTTATGAGTATATAAAGCATTCTTCGGAGCTGGCTATGGCAGGCAAATTAACCGCGGTTGCTACCACACCCATAAACAAGGAGGCATTAAAGGCCGCAGGGGTGAAGCAGACAGGTCATACTGAAATACTGGCTGACCTCACCGGTACCCATGATCCGCTGACCATGTTCCAGGTCCGGACACTGAGGGTGTTTTTCCTTACCAGGCATGTTTCTCTCAGAAAAGCCTGCGATATGGTAACAAAAGAACGCCTGACAGACTATATCGTAAGGTGCTGTGAGGCCCTCGGAATGCTGGGCCTGTCATCACCGACACTGGCGGTGGCCGGTTTGAACCCGCATAACGGAGAGCACGGACTTTTTGGCGATGAGGAAGTAAAAGAAATCGAACCGGCTGTCCAGGCTGCCAGGGCAAAAGGGATCACAGTCGTCGGACCCGTTCCGGCAGACTCTGTTTTCCACCAGGCACTGCATGGGAAATATGATGCAGTTCTGTCTTTGTATCATGATCAGGGACACATTGCAACAAAGACGCTGGATTTTGAAAGAACCATTTCTCTTACGATAGGCATGCCGTATCTTCGGACTTCAGTCGATCACGGAACAGCATTCGACATAGCCGGAAAAGGTATTGCCGGAGCTGTCAGCATGGAAGAGGCAATCAGACTGGCAGCCCTGTACGGACCGGGATACAAAGCTGCACATTGCTAATTGCTGTTCAATTGGGTATATTATTGTGAGGGAAACTCAACTTTGATTAAATGCGTGTTGATACGCATAGATGGAGGTAATTGTGCAGGTAATTATCAGAGACGACATACTGCAGAGTGTTGAAAAGCCTGCAAGATATACAGGCGGAGAACTGAACAGTGTTATCAAGGATCCGGAGAAGGTGGACATACATTTTGCCTTTTGTTTTCCTGACGTATATGAGGTGGGGATGTCCCACCTGGGTATGAGGATCCTTTACGGACTGCTCAATGAGAGGGACGATACATACTGTGAAAGGGTATTTGCTCCGTGGACCGATATGGAAGCAAAAATGAGGGAAAACAAAATACCGCTTTTTTCACTTGAAACACGAAGCCCTGTGAGCGGCTTTGATATAGTTGGCTTTACTTTGCAGTATGAAATGAGCTATACAAATATACTAAATATGCTGGATCTGGCGGGTATACCGCTGAAAAGCTCCGACAGGCAGGAAGGCATGCCCTTTGTCTGCGCAGGAGGTCCATGCGCGTATAATCCTGAACCGCTGGCGGATTTTGTGGATTTCTTCATGCTTGGCGAGGGTGAAGAAATAATAAACGAAGTGATGGATGTATACAGGCAGTGGAAGAAGGATGGAGCGCCCAGGGAAGATTTCCTCGGCAGGATAGTTAAAATAGAAGGAATATACGTACCGGCTTTTTACGAGCCTGAGTACAACGACGACGGGACGCTGAAGGCGGTCAGGCCTTTGGATGATTCATATCCTGCCAGAATCAGGAAAAGGATAATAAAGGATCTTGACAGCGTGTACTTTCCGGAAAAAGCGATAGTACCGTATATAAATATAGTACATGACAGGGTAATGCTGGAGCTTTTCCGCGGCTGTACAAGGGGCTGCAGGTTCTGCCAGGCAGGCTATATCTACCGGCCGGTAAGGGAAAGGTCTCCTGAAAGACTGACGGAGCTGGCGAAAAAACTCCAGGAAAGCACAGGCTATGAGGAGATATCGCTGACGTCGCTGAGCACCAGCGATTATTCAGGACTTCCGGAGCTTACGTCAGAACTCATAAAGGAAATGGAACCCAAAAAAGTAAATCTTGCGCTGCCGTCCCTGCGTATAGATTCATTTTCGCTGGACCTTATGGAGAAAGTACAGAAGGTCAGGAAAAGCGGCCTGACATTTGCACCGGAGGCAGGTACTCAAAGGCTAAGGGACATCATCAACAAAGGTGTTACCGAGGAAGATCTGCTCAATTCTGTGTCAATGGCATTCAGGGGCGGATGGAACGGCGTCAAGCTGTACTTTATGATCGGACTGCCATATGAGACGCCGGATGATGTGGAAGGCATAGCCAGGCTCGGAAAGATGGTCGTCGAGGAATACTACAGGATTCCAAAGGCAGAAAGGGGCAGGGGCCTGGAGGTAACCATCAGCACATCTTCATTTGTCCCCAAGCCTTTTACTCCATTCCAGTGGGAGGCACAGGACAGCATAGAGACCCTCAGGGAGAAACAAAAATTCCTGAAGGATAAAATACGGGACAAGCATCTGAAATATAACTGGCATGATCCTGAGTTAAGCATGCTGGAGGCTGTCTTCGCAAGAGGAGACAGACGCGTTGGAAAGGTACTGGCCAGGGCATGGGAGCTTGGCTGCCGGTTTGACAGCTGGGGTGAACATTTCAGGTTTGATGCATGGATTCAGGCTTTCGATGACTGCGGCCTTGACCCTGCATTTTATGCCAACAGGGAGAGAGGCACTGAAGAAATTTTCCCGTGGGATCATATAGATGTGGGAGTAACAAAGAAACACCTGCTGCGTGAGAGACAAAAGGCGCAGCGCGGAGAAGTGACGCCAAACTGCATGACATCATGCGTGGGATGCGGCGCGGCGGTTTTCGGCCGGGGCATATGCGTGGACAGGAACGGCGGAGCGGACTGTTCCGGAATTTGTACTGAACAGGCCGGACAATCCGGTATGGATGCAGGACGCACAAACAGGCCTGATGCTTCTGACGGGGGGAATATCAGTGAGTAATATGCGTATAAGGTTTATACGGGGTGAAGCAGTTAAATTTATTTCACACCTTGATCTGATGAAAGTGTTTGAAAGGGCAATAAGGCGTTCCGGCCTTCCAATATCATATTCCAAAGGGTTCAATCCCCACCCGCATATTATTTTCGGGCTGCCGCTGGCTGTAGGCATGACAAGCGAATGCGAACATGCTGACCTGGAACTGGATGAGGAGATAAAGCCTGAAGAGCTTGTGCATATGCTCAATGCCTCCCTGCCGGAAGGCATCAGGGTCACAGGTGCCGCCGTCAATCACTCAAGGAAGAACATTATGGCGACGATATGCCGTGCTGACTATATACTTGAAGTTTACACTGAAGAAGCGATCCCGTGGGAAAAAGCAGCCGGAGCTCTGAAAGCGATACTCGGGTCTGAAAGTGTTATAGTTGACAGGGAAACCAGAGGCAAGGACGGGCGTACTGCCGTCAGGGAAACGGAAATAAGGCCGCTCATTATCGATGCGGATATAGAACGGATAATGACGCCGCCGCCCGGATATGAAGGCTTCGGGTCGGCATTTTTGATAAAGACAGCGCTGAAGGCGGGAAGTGTGGCCAATCTTAACCCCGGACTGCTGGTGAAGGCATTGGAAAATCAGTGGGGTGCTGTTGCTGCTGCAGTAAGGATGCACCGCAAAGCAGTATACACAGACAACGGCAAAGGAATGGCTGATCCCATGGACACAGCTTCCCTGTCCTGACAGATAGAGAGGTGTTTTTTTGAAAAAGCAGTTGATTGTTGATATCGGTGCCGGTGAAAACAGGGTCGCGCTGCTGGAAGATAATGAACTGGCGGAGATATATATAGAAAAAACCGACGCAGAGACTATGGTAGGCAATATATACAGAGCCAAAGTCAGCAGCGTATTGCCGGGGATGCAGGCAGCTTTTGTTGATATTGGCTATGACAAGAATGCATTCCTTTATGCAGGTGACATAATAGCAAAGAAGTATTACAGCGATGATGAGACTGATACTGTTCATGACAGCAGGGACTACAACATCAGTGACCTTGTCAGCGCCGGACAGGAACTTACCGTGCAGGTCATCAAGGAGCCTATAGGCTCGAAGGGGCCGAGGGTGACCACGAATATAACGCTGCCGGGACGGCATCTTGTACTGCTCCCGGGTGCTGATTATACCGGTGTTTCCCGCAGAATTGAGAATGAAGCTGAGAGGATAAAGCTCAAGAAGATAGCTGAAGAACTTAAGCCCGATGGAATGGGACTCATTGTCAGGACTGCTTCTGAAGGCATGGAAAAGGAAGATTTTACTGATGATCTGAATTTTTTGCTGAAATTGTGGAACAGCATTATGGAAAAGGAAAAAAGTGGTCCTGTGCCACGCTGTATACATAAGGATCTTAATCTTGTATACAGAATTGTACGTGACATGTTCACGAAGGATATTGATAAATTTATTGTAAACGACCGCAGCTACTATGAAAAGGTGATTGAGCTCACCGACATCGTATCGCCGGGGCTCAGACGCCGGGTAGAGTATTTTGGCAGAGAATACGACCTGTTCGGATACTACCAGCTGGAATCCAAGCTGGCAAAGGCGCTGTCACGCAAGGTCTGGCTGAAATGCGGCGGTTATATTGTTATTGACAGGACTGAAGCTTTGACGGTAATAGACGTGAATACCGGCAAATACGTGGGGAAAAACAGCCTTGAAGAGACAGTGCTCAAAACCAACCTGGAAGCGGCCGAAGAAATCGCAAGACAGATACGGCTCAGAGATATCGGCGGCATTATAATCATTGACTTTATCGATATGCATGAGCAGGAACATCAGCAGATGGTCATGGATAAGCTAAGACAGGCTCTGAAAAGGGACAGGACCAAGACCACTGTTGTGGGCATGACAGGCCTGGGGCTGATCGAGATGACCAGAAAAAAAGTAAGACAGGAACTGTCCACTGTTTTACATGTAGACTGTCCATATTGCGAAGGAACAGGCAAAGTGCCTTCAAACAGCCCGATTCTCAAAAATGTGCATAAATCGTCGGCTGCTGATGAAAACCAGCAGGGGGGTCCTGGACAATTGCACTGATATGCGTTAACGGACCGGCATAAGGATTACTTGCCGGCCGATGCCCGAACTGCTGTTTCGATAAACATAATTGACGTTGACATCAGTATCTTCATGTGTTAAAATATTTCGGTAACCGCTCGGCCAGGGCTTCAAAATGCTGTTGATACGGCGGCGGGACGGCCGGTATAAGGCATTCCCGCGGTTTGAATACAATAGCTGCCTGATGGTCCGGCGAGTCTGTCAACAGGAGGTATATACCATGTACGCAGTAATAGAAACAGGCGGAAAGCAGTATAAAGTACAGGAAGGCGATGTAGTATTCGTTGAGAAGCTGGAAGCCGAAGACGGCGCAACTGTCACATTCGACAAGGTCCTGGCTGTATCAAGCGAGGGCAGCGTTACTTTCGGCAGGCCGCTGGTAGAGAATGCAAGCGTTTCCGCAAAGGTGCTCGGACAGGGAAGGGCAAAAAAGATCATCGTTTTCAAGTACAAGCCTAAGAAAGGTTACAGAAAGAAAGCGGGTCACAGACAGCCTTTCACTAAAGTACAGATCGAAAAGATCAGTGTTGGATAATGATAAGGGTTGTAATAACAAGGAATTCGGAAGGTTCTATCAGCAGACTGGAGATCGACGGGCATTCAGGTTACGCGGAAGCGGGGTCTGACATAATATGCTCGGCGGTATCCGTCACAGCCTATACGGCTGCAGGTGCGCTTGAAAGCCTGGCAGGACTGAAGCGATGTTACAGGCAAAGAGATGGACATATGACTATACAGCTTCCAAAAGATATGGACGACAAGCAAAAAGCAACTGCGGCAATTATAATGGAAACAGCGGTTATAGGCTTCAAACAGATAGAGCACTCTTATGGAGAATATGTATCGGTATTGGATGAGGAGGTGTAATCCGATGATTAAAATTAATCTTCAGCTGTTTGCTCACAAGAAAGGAGTCGGCAGTTCAAGAAACGGCCGTGACAGTGAATCAAAGAGACTCGGAGTCAAGAAGGGCGACGGACAGTATGTGCTGGCCGGGAATATAATCGTAAGACAGAGAGGCACAAAGATACATCCCGGAGTGAATGTAGGCAAAGGCAAGGATGATACGCTGTTTGCCATGGTAGATGGTAAGGTCAAGTTTGAAAGACTGGGCAGAGATAAGAAACAGGTTAGTATAGTAACAATGTAATAGGCAAAAAATAAGTCCCGGGACAAAAGAACCGGGACTTTTTTACATAAAGACTCATTCGATGAACAGAAAGATTAGGATACATTTCTCGAGAGGAAAACAATATGTTCGTAGATCGTGCAAAAATTACAATAAAAGCAGGTGACGGCGGAAACGGCATAGTTTCATTCCACAGAGAAAAATTTGTAGCAGCCGGGGGACCTGACGGCGGTGACGGCGGTAAGGGCGGCGATATTGTCTTTGAAGTGGATGAAGGCCTGAGAACACTTATTGATTTCAGGTATAAAAGAAAATATGTCGCCGAATCAGGTCAGAACGGCGGCACAGCCAGGCGCACCGGCAGGAGCGGCAGTGATCTTGTGATCAAGGTGCCTCCGGGAACGCTGGTAAAAGACGCAGAGACAGGACGTATCCTGGCTGATATGGTCGAACCCGGGCAAAGAACCGTAGTGGCAAAAGGAGGAAAAGGCGGGGCAGGCAATCAGCATTTCGCCACATCCACCAGGCAGGTACCTAATTTTGCGAAGCCGGGCGATCCCGGAGAGGAGTATGTGGTCGAACTTGAGCTCAAACTGATCGCTGATGTAGGACTGGTGGGCTTTCCCAACGCCGGTAAATCAACGATATTATCGATGGTTTCCGCTGCAAGGCCGAAAATAGCTGATTATCCTTTCACAACACTGGAGCCGAATCTTGGCGTAGTCAGAGTCGATGAAGGCACCAGCTTTTTGATGGCCGATATACCTGGCCTTATTGAGGGCGCTCATGAGGGAGTAGGACTGGGATTTGATTTCCTGAGGCACGTGGAAAGAAACAGGCTGCTTCTGCACGTAGTGGACGTTGCCGGAGTTGACGGCCGTGACCCTGTTGACGATTTTGAAAAAATAAACGAGGAGCTGCGGCTGTACAGTCCGAAGCTGGCGGAGAGACCGCAGGTGGTTGCGGCTAACAAGACGGATCTTCCTCAGGGTAAGGAAAACCTGGAAAGGTTTAAAGACGCAGTTGAGAAAAAGGGGTTCAAAGTTTTCCCGATATCTGCCGCTTCCAATACAGGCGTGAAAGAATTAATGCAGTATATAGCGGCTAGGCTGAAAGAACTCCCCGAATCGGTCCCGCTGGCAGACGACGGCAAGGAGGTCGTCTACACGACGAAGGAAGAGGAGCCTTTCACAATACGCAGGGAAGGCGATGTTTATATCATCGAGGGCAACTGGATCAGAAAGGTAGTTGGCTCAACCAATTTCAACGCATATGAGTCGCTTCAGTATTTCCAGCGTTCACTCAGAGCGAAGGGAGTTATCGATGCGCTTGAAAATATGGGTATTAACGAAGGCGATACTGTCAGAATATATGATATAGAATTTGAATACATGAGATAGCAGCACACTGGTTGGCAAAAATGCGCCATGCCGGAACGCAGCCTGCCTGCGTCTGTCGCGGATGGGCAGTGCAGTGGCGCATAAAAGATGGTACAGCTGCATATCAGGCATATTTAATGATATCTGTTGATAAGGAAGGTAATTTATGCTGACAAGCAAACAGAGAAGTTATTTACGAAGCCTTGCCAATACTATGGAACCGATATTTCAGGTCGGCAAGGGAGGCATAGGCGATAACCTTATAAAGCAATTTGACGATGCCCTCGAAGCACGGGAACTTATAAAGGCGACCGTCCTGAGGAATGCTGAAACGGATGCGCGGGAAACGGCTGAAGAAATCGCTGAAAGAACCGGTGCCGAGGTTGTCCAGGTCATCGGCAACAGGTTCGTGCTGTACAGAGAGTCGGAAAAACATAATGAAATCACCGCTGCTTTGTCAGTGATTCGATAATTTCTGCGTATATGGCGGCGGAATGCTTTTTCCAGTTGTCACATACATCCAGAGCATCTTTTTTCGTACCGACCGCAGCCCTGAGTTCAATGAGAGGGAAGCCTTTCTCTCTCATTTTGCATATAACCACATATTTATTTTCACTTTCAGGAACGTAATCCGCCGTAATAAGCAGGTCTTCCTCTATTTCCCTCCGGACAGCCGGCACGATGTCATCGAGTTGTTTTCTCACAACAGGTGATATTGTGTTCATTAAGTACCGCAGGGTTTTCTTTCCTGTTTCAGTCAGAATGTAGTTGCCGGAAGATCCTGCCGTTGACTGGCCGGACCGCGCCTCTGCCATGTTTTCGGCTGATTTGTCATTGTTTATGACGGAAATCATGCTGCTTTCGCATAGCTCATTGATGCACTGCTGGAGCATAAAGTAATTCATCAGGCGTGTTTCCAGCACCAGCCCTGTTATATTCCCGTTGCTGACGGGCATATTGAACTTATGCAATATATACATTATGATAAGTTTATTCTGTACTATCTCTTTGCTGCTGCCAAGCGGATTCATATCTGCCTCCCGCATACTTCTGTATAATCTTGTTTTAATATATCCAGTCCGGCCGCGTTGATTTCAGCAGTACGAACCGAAACATCCGAAACAATTATAGCACATTGCGGGGATATCCTCTATCGGATTTCCTGTTGTCATTAATGTGAAAAATGCAGTATGTTATGTCGTAACTGGAACAAGTGGAATGTTAATATGGTTTAAATCAGGAGGCTGTGGTATTATAAACTATATACGGCATTTCACAAAGGAGAAGGATCGATGCAACAGCTTGAAGAACTGGAGCGACTGCTTTCAGAATCGGGTGCGACCTTTACAGGATATTCTGATGTAACCGGAAAAACCAACTGCTTCAATAATCTGCATTATGCCATTACCATCGGGGTGCGCCTGTCTGATGCTATTATAGATGAAATATCGGACAAGCCCACATTCACATATTTCCACCATTACAGGACAGTTAATGCATTATTGGACCAGATTGCTCTGAAGGGCACTTTGTTCATCCAGGATCATGGATTTAATGCAGCAGCAGTTCCTGCCTCCCAGACAGTAAATGATACCGGCATGCCATACAGTGCCATTTTTCCTCATAAAACGGCAGCTGTTCTGGCAGGTCTGGGCAGTATCGGCAAAAACGGGCTTTTCATTCACAAAACATATGGTCCGCGGGTACGGCTGGCCACTATCCTTACCGATATGCCTGTGACTGCTGAAAAACCATCATCTTCCTCCATGACCGGCGCGGACAAAACCGTATCGCCGTGCACAGGCTGTAATCTTTGTGTGGAGGCATGCCCTGCCATGGCGCTGACGGGCAGACAGTGGCATGAAGGTATTGCCCGGGATGAAATCGTTGACGCCAGGGCATGCAGTGACTATATGAATGCCAAATTCAAGCATATTGGACGGGGTTCCGTGTGCGGTATATGCATCCGGGTTTGTCCTGTGCGCTGCAGAAAATAACATGTTTTATGAAAATCTTTCATAAAAATTGATAGACTAAAACGGGGGGATGCATAATGGTGAAAAAGCAGATCATAGCCATGCTGCTTGCCGGCGGGCAGGGAAGCAGGCTCGGAGTCCTTACCAAAAAAGCTGCCAAACCGGCTGTGTTGTATGGCGGCAAATACAGGATAATCGATTTTTCATTAAGTAACTGCATAAATTCGGGTATTGATACGGTAGGAATCCTTACGCAGTATCAGCCTTTGAAACTGAATAATCACATAGGTATCGGAAAGCCGTGGGATATGGACAGAATGAACGGCGGTGTTACCATACTTTCTCCGTATATGAAGGAAGACAGCGGAGAATGGTACAAGGGTACTGCCAATGCCATCAGCCAGAATATTGACTATGTTGACAAAATGGCACCCAAATATGTGATCATTCTGTCAGGCGACCATATATACAAAATGAACTATTCTGAAATGCTGAAATTTCATGTAAAAAGCAATGCGGAAGCTACCATTTCTGTTATCGATGTTCCTTATGAGGATGCGTCAAGATACGGCATCATGAATACGGAACCTGACGGCAGGATATATGAATTTGAGGAGAAACCAAAAAAACCCAAAAGCACACTGGCATCAATGGGTGTTTATATATTTACCTGGGAGATCCTGCGGGAATATCTGATCCGTGATGATCAAAAGGCTGACTCCAGTCACGATTTCGGAAAAGATGTCATACCGGCCATGCTTTCGGATGGAAGACGCATGTATGCATATAAGTTCCAGGGATATTGGAAGGATGTCGGAACGATACAGGCATTTTGGGAATCGAATATGGACCTGGTCAAAAGAGTACCGGAATTCAACCTGTATGACCCTGACTGGAAGATATATACGCCTAATCCTGTCAAGCCTCCTCATTATGTTGCGCCGACAGGCAGTGTAAAAACATCGGTAGTTGCCGAAGGCTGCATGATATACGGGAAAGTCAGGAATTCCGTCCTTTTCCCCGGAGTTTATGTTGAAAAAGGTGCGCTGATAGAAAATTCCATAGTTATGTCGAATTCTCATGTTGCTGAAGGGTGCGTGCTGGACCACTGCATCATCGGTGAAGATGTGATTGTTGGAAAAGGAGTTAATATAGGAGTCGGCGAGAACATCCCGAATGAAGACAAGCCAGGTATATATAATTCGGGAATCACGGTGGTAGGCGAAGGAGCCAGGATACCGGAAGGTACCGTAATAGGAAAGAATGTCATGATAGATATGCACGTTCTTCCGGAAGACTTCTGCTCAGACCGTATACCGTCGGGATCCAGCATATATAAAGGTGGTGAGAGAGAATGACAAATACGATGGGTATCATTTTGTCCGGCTGGAAGAAACCTGCGCTCAAGGATCTTTCATACAAAAGGTCCGTTTCTGCCATACCTTTCGGCGGCAAATACAGGGCTATAGATTTTGTATTGTCCAATATGGTCAATTCAGGAATAACAAACGTTGGGGTGCTTACCCAATACAGTTTCCGTTCACTGATGGACCATCTTGGTTCAGGCAAGGAATGGGACCTTGACAGAAGGTATGACGGCCTGTTCATTTTCCCGCCTTCCCTGTCTGATGATGAAAGCGGCTGGTACAGGGGAAGCGCGGACGCCATGTATCATAACCTGTCATTCCTCAAGCGGAGCAATGAGGAATATGTGATCATTTCCCAGGGAAACAGCATATTCAAGATGCAGATGGGCGATATGCTGGAGTATCACCAGGCTGTCAATGCCGATATCACACTGGCATACAGGAAAATGTACGATTACAGCAGGGAAGACCTTTCCAGCCTCGGTATAGTAAAGCTGGATGAAAACAACAGGATCATAGACCTGCAGGAAAAGCCTCTTAATCCCCAGTCGGATCTGGCATCTATAGGGGTCTATATGATCAGGAGGTCACTGCTCATATCCCTGCTTGAAGAGTGCATCGCCCATGGAGATTATGACTTCGTAAAGGATATAATGATCAAAAAGCTTGACATACTGAGCATCTACGGGTATGAATTCAAGGGGTACTGGCGTAATATAAGCTCTGTGCGCAATTACTACAGGTGTTCGATGGATATGCTGAATCCTGCCGTAAGGGAAGAGCTTTTTGTAAAAAATGGCAAGATATATACCAAGGTTAAGGATGAGGCACCGGCAAAATACAATGAGGAAGCCGAAGTCAGGAATTCTATCGTTGCAGATGGGTGCTTTATAGAAGGAGTCGTGGAGAACAGCATATTGTTCAGAGGCGTCACCGTAGCAAAAGGTGCTGTGATCAGAAACAGCATTATTATGCAGGGAGCGGTGATAGAACAGGATGCTTCGCTCAATTATGCGATCCTTGATAAAAATGTCGTACTGACGAAGGGAAAATGCCTGAAAGGCGAATATGACTATCCGGTCGTTGTGAGCAAAAATTCTGTGGTTTAGACAGGAACGTAGACATTCACAGAAGCAAACAATTACACAGCCAGACGGATTCGCCGGCTAATAAATCAACATTGAAGATTTTAAGTATTATGCGTTCTGCAATTGCGGCGTATCCGGCTGTGCTCAATATACATCAATTAAAATGAAAATACAGGAATTACTTGCAGGGGTTATATAACATATGACAAAGAGACTGAAAGCTGACTTGATGCTGCTTGCAATAACAACAGTCTGGGGTGCGTCGTTCCCGCTGATGAAAATAGTGTTCGATTACATCCCGGCGTTTGCTTTTTTATCGATAAGATTCCTGGTGGCTGCAGCAGTGCTGAGCGCCATCTGCTTTAAAAGCTTTGCGAAACTGGATAAAAGGACCATTGTCGATGGGATTATCCTAGGATTGTTTATGTTCGGAGGCATGGGTTTTCAGGCTGTCGGACTGTATACTACATCAGCTTCGAATTCCGGTTTCATAACAGGACTGAACGTTGTGCTGGTACCGATAGTTTCAGCCGTACTTCTGAAGAAAAAGCCTGACAGGTCTTCTGTAATAGGTGTTATCCTGGCCTTCGCAGGTTTATTTTTTATGTCCGGCGGACTGAATCCGGATTTCAATTTCGGCGATTTCCTTACATTTTTGTGCGCCATCTGCTGGACTTTCCAGATAATTTTCGTCGACAGGTTCACCGGAACTGAAGATGCCCGCCTGCTGACGATAATCCAGCTGCTGTTTACCGGTGCTGCGAGTACAGTATTGTGGTTGACTGTTGATATAGGTAAACCTGTCGTAATCAACGGTACTGTTATTGTGATTATACTGATCACATCCGTTTTTGGGTCGGCGCTGGCTTACCTGGTTCAAACTATTGCCCAGAAAGATACGACACCCACCCACACCTCCCTTATATTCACAGCAGAGCCCGTGTTTGCTGCCATATTTGCCATGATCATACCGAATGCAGCAGGTGAAACTGAAATGCCTGAGCTGATGAAAGCCTTAGGCTGTCTGCTGATACTCGCAGGAACGATGATATCGGAGCTCAGACTGGGTCAGAATAAGAAAAATATCGACATAAAAGGATAGACAGGCAGCTTCATATTTCAAAGTGAATAAATATTGACCAATCCTATGCAAAATGTTACCATTAAGCCATAACTTCCTGCAGTATGTCTGAACCCGGACCTGTCGGGACTGACATGCTTATTTAAAATCGCCGGAGTTATTTTGAATAAGGAAGGTGCGCATTATGGCGGACTGGAATTCGGCACAATACCTGAAGTTTGAAAAAGAACGGACACAACCGGCTGTAGATCTGGTTAACCGAATCGATGCAGTTGAACCGAAGAAAATAATAGATATCGGTTGCGGACCGGGGAACAGCACGGCGGTATTGGCAAAAAGGTTTTCAGGATCATACATTCTTGGCGTTGACAATTCTGAGGATATGATTGCTGCTGCAAAGAAGAATCATCCGTATCTTAATTTTAAGTTGTGTGATGTAAGTCATGAGTTGTCCGGATTGGATCACGATTTTGACATTGTGTTCTCAAATGCATGTATCCAGTGGGTGCCAGATCATAAAGAGCTAATAAAGCAGCTTATGGGCCTGCTCAGGAAAGGCGGCATCCTGGCAGTACAGATCCCTGTAAATTTCGATGAGCCTATTCACAGGATAATAAAGGAAGTCAGCACATCGGACAAGTGGAAAGGCTGTTTCACTGAGACCAGGATTTTTCACACGCTTACTCAAAGTGAATATTTTGATATTTTGTCTGAACTGACAGAAAACTTTACTCTTTGGGAAACCGTATATTACCATGTGATGAAAAGCCACAATGACATTTTGGAGTGGTACCGCGGTACGGGATTAAGGCCTTATCTTGATGTGTTGGATAAAGAGAAGCGGGCTGATTTTGAAAATGATATTATGGAGCGTGTAAAGGTGAGCTATACTGTGCAGAAAAACGGGGAGATAATCTTTAAATTCCCGAGGTTCTTTTTCACAGCATACTCGAGGGGATAAAAACAATTCGCAAATAATTATGCGGTTTGTATCGGAACAGAAGGTTCGATTTTACTCATTTGCAGAACAGTTTTTCTCATTTGCGGAGTATGCTCGGCCTGATGAGGCAGTTTCAACCAGGCAGGACGTTTTACATTGCAGTAATGGTACAGCGATTGGGGGTTAAGTGTATATGTATGAACTTACCCGAGGAAACAGCAAACTGGCAAAGAGTATTGTAAAAAGCTACAGTGATATGAGTTTTGCCGGTATCGTGGCCGGAAACAATGCAGGATGTATATGGGTGGACGATTTGGAGAATCCCGTTTCGGCGCTGGTGTGGTCCGATGGCTTAGAGGGCTTCCAGTTCATGGGATCCCACACAAATGAAGTTTTTATTAACGAGTTCAGATATTATTTTGATACGCACATATTACACTTTCTTAAAGAGAAAAATCTGAGAACATTCGAATTTGCAGCAGATACGGAGGAATGGTACCCAATTATTAAAAATGTGTTCTCCGATTACGAAGTAAATGAAGAGTATACAAGTCGGATGGAAATCAGCCAAAGGAAGAAAAAATAGTACTTCCCGAGTCATATTATTTACATAAAGTCGACTGCAGTCTGCTTGCGGGTCTGAGCACAGACTCCAGAATAACTAACCAGGATTTTTTGCTCGATTATATAAATCAGTTCTGGGGCTCAGTTGAGAACTACATTAAATTGGGGACAGGTTTTCTTATAACGAATGATGATAAAATCGTCAGTTTTGCTTTATCAACCGGATTGTATGAAAATACAGTTACTGTCGGTGTGGAAACTTTGTCGGAACACAGGAGGAAAGGCCTTGCCGGTATTGTGGTCAAAACATTGCTTAAAGAATTGTATGACCGGGACTGTATCGTCTGGTGGGACTGTACGGAAAGCAACATCGCTTCTCGAAAAACTGTTGAGAGTGCCGGGTTTAAAATTGATCATAAGTACAAGGTATGCTGGTTTGATCTTTAAGAAATATCCGGCAAAAGAATTATGGCAAAGCGACAGAGTGTTTTTCAAAAACTATCAAAAGAGCGTTGGAGTTGCTGCGGATAAATGAGATCTCCTTACAAGACACCTGTGCGTGGCCGCATGACAGTTCATACGACACATATTTATTTATACAGCACCTTATTTTTTTATGACATACAGTTGTCATATTAAATAGTGCAAAATAGAAATAAAACTGTACAGGAGGCTCATTATGAAAACGAATATTTCATTTGAAGTCGTAAATTTCAAAGCCGTAAGGTTTATCGGCAAAGAGGTTACCGTCGGCAGGAAAAACCCTGTTCCTAAGCTGTGGGAGGACATGCTTAATGACGGCACGATCGAGTTTCTTCAAAACATGCCCGAGAGAGTGTCGCCGAGGGGAGACACGATCGGCTGGATGGGCGATTATAATCCTGAGACCCGAGAGTTTACATATATAGCGGGAATATTTACAAAACCGGGTACCGCCGTCCCTGAAGGTTTTTCTTATCGTGACATTCCTGATTGTATGATGGGTATCGGCTGGATTCAGGGTACCACACCTGATCTGGAAAAAGGAGCTCATGTCAAAACAGAGAAAATAATGAGGGAAAACGGATATGAGCCTGACTACTCTATAGTTGGGATTTCAATGGAATATTACTCATTTGAAAAATACGCAAATGTCAGGGAAGACGGAAATAACATCTTTACCTTTGGTTACTATCTGCCCTGTAAAAAAACGACCTGAGGTATTGCTGCCTTCACCGGTGCTTAAGGTTTTGGAGGATCTATGACTGTTGAGGAGATCATCAGCTATTGTCTTAAGAAAGACGGAGCATATATCGATTTTCCTTTCGGAGAAATACCGATATGCTTCAAAGTTGCCAAAAAGCTGTTTGCCCAGTTATATCCCAGGCCTGAGGATTATAAGATAACGCTGAATTGTGACAGAGTCATGGGGGAGATATACAGGAGCAAATATCCCGGGATAGTAGTGCGGGGCTACCACTGTCCGCCGCGCCTTCAGCCGTATTTTAATACGGTTCATCTCAGCAGGGGTATTTCGGATGACGAGCTGACGGCGATGATCGACCATTCATATGCCGTGGTTATCGGAAAGCTGCCTAAAAAGGTGAGAGAGAGCATTGTGAGCGTACAGAAAGAAGCTGATACAAAATCTGCAGCGGTCCGCTTTAGCCGGAATTAATAAATTCAAGAGCATTGGAGTAACATTGTAATATCGGCATGGGAAAATCAATGGTTAGCTGTATTGATTATATCTATACTCTGCTGAGGATTTGGAGGTCAATATTATGTTTAAAACGGAGGAGTTCAGAAATATTGTCTGTTCATTTAACAACAGGCTCGCGGAAGTTGCAGAAAATATAACGGACACAAGACTTTCTGAGGACAAGTGGTCGCTGAAGGAGATAATCGGCCATCTTATAGATTCAGCATCAAACAATCACCAGCGCTTTGTAAGACTTCAATCTGGTGATCTGATCCATTTCCCGGGCTATGACGCAGAACCCTGGGTAAACGTGCAAAAGTACAATAGTATGGACTGGAAAGATATCACGACGCTTTGGTATAGTTATAACTGCATGCTGCTGAATGTAATTGACAATATTGATGAGAAGGCTGCTTATAATGTATGGAAGACAGGTGAGACGGAATTATCGCTGGATTTTCTGGTGAATGACTACTTCCGGCATATGAAATGGCATATAGAGCAGTTTGAAAACAGGCTGAACGAGATAAACGAGTATTTAAATGGCAGTGCCTGTGGCGGCGGCGAGAACCGTACCGCGCCGATGCGTAAAGGAAAAATGCAGTTTTCAGGTATATGCCTCATAACAAAAGATGTTCCGCGGCTTTCCGGATTCTACAGGGAGATCCTGAATACAGTGGGAGAGGGCGATGATATACATATGGAGCTGAATGCCCATGGTACGAGCTTAGCCATATTCTCTGAAAAAGGTATGGAGGAAATGGCGCCGGGGTCGATGAAGGTGTCCGGTAACGGAAACCTGACCATCAACTTCGAAGTAGAAGATACCGATGCTGAATATGAAAGGATAAAAGCCATGGGAGCGAGCATTGTCAAGCATCCCCAGACGCATCCATGGAACGCCAGGTCATTCTGGTTCAGGGATCCTGACGGCAACATAGTCAACTTCTTCAAAAAGCTGTGATAAACCCTGAGACATATGATAAGCATGCAAGGCAGTATAAAGACCATTGCTTACAGAGACATGACTTTGACATTGGAGGGATAAACTTGGATGTGAAAATCATTGGTGGAGCGGACGGCCCGACATCTGTCTTTATAACCGGTTCCGGATTTTATGTATTAATTTCAATAATTGCTTTGTGTATCGTGATTGCCGTATATTTGATCCATAGAAAAAGAAATAGAAAAAGAAAAGCAAAAATGGGCAAGTAATTTTATGTTTAGTTGACAGTAAACGCACGACAAATTAACATGGCAAAAAGGCTTGCAAAAACGAGCAGATTAATTGGCGCAGAAAACAGAGGAATACATAGGCTAATCTTCTGAAAATGAAATGATCGCCCTGTTTTTACAGACTGAAAGCAGACCGGGGCTTGTACTACAGCCCCGGGATGTTTTCAGGATGTAGCAGCGGACTGGTCAGACTGATACAGTATGAGGTGGAATGTTATGCTGCATAGTATTTTTCACATTAATGTAAACCGAAAAGTTGTTTGTGTTATTTTGCTGATATTGCTGTGTTCAGTGCTTATGTTAACTTCGCGCAGCTTACTTTTCAGAACGAGGACATACCAGGTGACAGAAACATACAGATTCCTTTGCGCCGAGGGTTCAAAATCATTTCTGATGGTAGATTTGCCGGTCAGTTATGGTTATCAGGCTATTGGAGATATAACGGTAAGGAATGCCGATGAATATTACTTTGAAGAAAAAGACGGTTACCAGGTCCTCCATGCGGTAATGACAGGTGACGGCGGAGAAAAGGCCATTGAGATAGACTATACAGTCACACTGTACGCCGGTGAGCAGACATGGGACCTGGACGTAAGGGACGAACACCTCAAGCCGTCTGAAAATATTGATTCGGACAATGAAAGCATTATTGAAGCAATACGTCCACTTATCGCTGAAAATGACGATTATCAGACAGCAAAAAATATATTGGCCTTTGTCTCAAAAACAGTCAAATTTGATAAAACCACAAAAATCAGCGTGAAAACTGAACCGGCATCTGAGATATTGATGAAGAAAAAAGGCATATGCAATGACTATGCAAACCTGGCGGCAGCAATGCTCAGGGCAGCCGGTATTCCGGCCAGAAATGTATCCGGACTTGTTTTTGATAGGCTGGCTGACGCATCGGATTGGTCGCATCCCGGCAGTTCTCATGCATGGGTTGAGTTTTTTGCAGACAAAAAATGGCATTTTGCCGACCCGACATGGGGAAACCTGTATTTTGACAATCCGGACGGATTTCATCTTTCATACGGAGCAGAGCTTGTGGATATCTTCACTGATGAATATCAGGCACAGTTCGGTGAACTAAAGAAAAGTATTGAAGATAACGGGTATAAGCTTGTCGGGTCAATGTCGGCTCCGCTGAAATTCACGGCATGGTCGGAGGACCAGGATGCCTTGCTGACACCAAGGGCAGAAGTGACCAGAGTAAGCGAAAGTCAATGAAATAACCTCTTTATGAAATAACCTCTTTATATTATGAAAATGGCGATTTTTCTATCATATATTAACAGGGAATGCATTTTTGTTTTCCGGGTTACAGCATAACACCTCCCTCCTCTTAAAGCACTTCTGATGCAGGGCTGTTTTCCGTAAAGATAAATTTAATTACGCCGAAGTGTTATAATTAGTACATATGTCAAAAAGGAGATACTGATGCATGGAATTGCCGTTCGAACTGCGGGCTGCGCTGGAGCAGCAGCTGCAGGATATACAATATGGACAGATGCTCCGCGATTCGCAGAATATAAGCGTCAGGTACAGGACTCAGAGCGGCAGAGGCGAACGCCTGCTTACGAGTGACAGTGAAGCTTTGTCATATGCCGTATCCAGGATGCCGGCAACATACGGAGCAGTCCGCACAGCCCTTGAAAAAACCCTAGAAAAAGTCGATTGCCGCCCCGGGACGATGCTTGATGCCGGAGCCGGTACAGGCGCGGCTTCATGGGCGGCTGCCGGCCTGCTGGATCTTGACAGCATCAGCTGCCTTGAACGAGAGAGAGCGATGCGCTCACTGGGCATCAGGCTGATGGAAAGCGGGACCCAGGTGCTGCGCAGAGCAGAATGGATCGAACATGACCTTGAGACAGATGATATACCCGGAAAGGCTGACCTGGTTGTTGCATCATATGTACTCAATGAAATGACCGGTGAAGTCCGGAGGCGGGCAGCACGGAAGCTGTGGGATGCTGCAGGTATGATTCTGCTTCTGGTTGAGCCCGGGACACCTGCCGGCTTTTCAAATCTGAATGAAGTACGCAGGACCCTCCTTGAGCAGGGGGCAATTATTGCAGCACCATGTTCCCGTTCAGCCGACTGCCCGATGGAAGCGGGTGACTGGTGCCATTTCACCTGCCGTGTGGCAAGAAGCCGGCTGCACCGTCAGCTGAAGGGCGGAGATGCGCCTTATGAAGATGAAAAATTCTCCTATCTGGCATTTGTACGTGAAGCTTACATACGCGAAGCATACGGCGATGACAGCATGCGTATCCTGCGCCATCCACAGGTACGGGGCGGCCATGTAATGCTTGAAGTGTGTACAAAGGACGGCATTACGGAACTAACCCTCAGCAAAAAGGACGGCGCCAGTTACAAAAGAGCACGAAAAGCTGCATCCGGTGATGAATTATGATAAAATTAGGGAAAATTCTGCATGGACTGTAAGCAACATAACAGGGAGACAGCTGATAACATGTTTATGTACATATTTTCAATCGTACTTATAGTTGCATCAAACGTAATGTATAATATATGCCAGAAATCAACGCCGGAGAAGGCAAATCCGTTCGTTGCCCTGCTGGTGACATATGCCACGGCGATTGTTATGACAGCAATAATCCTTATCGTTTACAAACCGGAAAAAAGTTTGGCTGAATCCATGAAACAGCTAAACTGGACCAGCGTCGTGCTTGGCATATCCATTATCGGGCTGGAGCTTGGCTATCTTATGGCATACAGAGCAGGCTGGAACATAAGCGTGGGGTCACTTGTGGCCAACATTATACTTGCCCTTATGCTAATTCCGATAGGGATATTGCTTTATCATGAAAAATTCGAACTGAACAAGATTATTGGTTCTGTCTTTTGTATAATAGGTTTGATTTTGATAAATAGAAAATAGAACATATACATCAAGTATATAATGGAAAAACAAGCAGATATAAGATATAATAATATTAAAATGTAATCACGATTATAAACCGACCAGCAGAAATGAAAATGGAGAATTGCCATGAAGAGCAAAGTTAACTGTGAGCACTGTGTATATTATGAGTTTGATGATGAATATGGCTGCTATGTATGCATGATGGATCTTGATGAAGACGAGTTTGCCAGATTCATGATGAAGTCATTTGATAACTGTCCGTATTTCCGTCTCAATGATGAATATAAGACTGCCAGAAAGCAGATGTGATCTGATAATAGCCGTATATCAGCAAAAAGTGACAAGTTTGTATTTATACTTAAGCATAATTCGAAACTTTTTGCAATTGGTATACGTCTGACAGGCAGAGGTGATTTTATGAAAAAACTGCCGGGAAAGAAAACGTTTACTGCCGTTATGGCAGTATTTCTGGCAATTGTATTAACAGGCTGCAGCAAAACGCAGCCTTCGTCAGGAAACAGCAATCCGGGGAGTCTTGCAGCAGGTGTAACCCAGGATGAAAATGATCTTTCGGAAGGCTTTTCTATGGCCGGGAAGACTGGCAGCGGCCAGGCTGATGTCGCAGGTAACAATAGCGCAGAAAATGATGATGCAGATGTATCCAATGCCGCGGACGGCAGGCCATACAGGCTGAAAGAGCCTGAGTTTATCGATACCGGCAGCATTACATTATGCAAAGTGGCACAAGACTACATAAATTTGTCAGATGACGAATTTGACATGAAATACACGGATGACGAATTATGGGAACTGGGCGCATATGACAGGCTGCTTTTCACTGAACGTACAAAGGGCAGTATTATTGCAGGCATAGGCATAGGAAGCACACTGCAGCAGGTCCTTGATACTTTTGGCAAAAGCCAGTTTGGTACGGAAGCTGCCGCCAGCGATTTGTCATCCGATTACAACAGGTATCTTCTCTGCGGCTACAAGACAAGACATTATTATTTTGCTTTCCAGATAGACCCGGATACGAACCTTGTAAAAACCATATGCTTCAGAAAACGGTATGAGCTGCCTGATGACAAGAAAGATATGCTGACAGTACTGGCAGGGTATAATGACTGGTACACAGAAGGCAACATGGAGAAGCTGATTTATGAATGGGGAGAATATTTCGGGAATAACATGGCCTATTTTGCACAATTAAGCCGGGGAACTATGACATTAATATCTGATTACGGTTTTACCTCCACATCAGGCATAGATTTGAAGTATTATGTATACTCAGACTACAGCGGCGATATCCCGGTCATTCCGCCCGGAAGATCTGAATTCAGCGGCAAAGATTATGATGTATTGACCATACTGGATGTGGATTATCCTCAATGGCGGATATACAAGATATACAATTACCTGGCCGAAAGAGATGATGCAATAAAAAATGGGAAAGGTGTATTTTCACCGGACGGCAGCCTGTTTGCCTACGCTGTGGATGCGGATCAGCTTGATATGAGATCCTCAGGATTATACGAACATGCTCATGTCATATTCCATGATATGCGGGGAGAACATCCTGATAAGCACATATATTTTGGACATTATTCAACGCCGGTCGGTTTTATAGGCGACCGATACTTTGTTGAGAGCAACATGATGGGGCTGCATGTGCTCAATGTGAAGAACTGGGACATGGTTTACAGTGAAGATGACATGGATGGCGGGAACGATTTGCGGATTGATGAAAAATCCAGGCGGATCGTGGACCAGGACGGAAATGTCCGGTACAGATATGAACTTACTGCCGATGGAGATTTGAATATATATAAAGTTAACAGGTAAAATTTCAGGCTGAAAGAATGATCCAATTTCCAAAATATGTTGAAAAATTTTCATGCTTGTGATATAATATAAGATACGGCTGGCAGAAGTCAGTACCTCTGAGATCGCAGGAAGCTTCAGAGACATCATGTACGCGGCTGAAACCGCAAAAACATTTAAACTTAATAAATCAGAATCGGTACCACGAAGGTATTTGCTTTCATGAAGAAGGCTTCTTTATGGAACGATAACCGCGTGGTTTTTTTATGCGGTTTCTTCATATCCTTAATCGTATCAGGACAGGATGCAGTAACCTGCGGTTATGACTGGTGCCTGATCAGCATTTTTGTAAGTCAGAGGGGGAAATGTTAGTGAGATTATCATCAGCATTGAGAAACCTGGTCTTTGCCGGACTGCTTCTGGCATTGGGACTGCTGCTGCCGTTTTTGACAGGCCAGATTCCAGAAATCGGACAAATGCTTCTGCCGATGCATATACCTGTATTGCTGGCCGGTTTTGTCTGCGGCTGGCCTTATGGCCTGGCTGTGGGATTTATAACGCCACTGCTGCGCAGCCAGCTGTTCGGTATGCCGCCAATTACGTCTGCTGTCGCCATGGCTTTTGAACTGGCCGCTTACGGTTTTTCAACAGGCCTTTTTTACAAATTGCTGCCGAAGAAGAAAATATTCATATATGCTTCTTTGCTTATATCCATGATATGCGGCAGGATCATATGGGGAATAGTCAGCCTGGTAATCTATGGCCTCCAGGGTAAATCGTTTACATGGCAGTTATTTGCGGCAGGTGCAGTAGTAAACGCTATCCCGGGGATAATACTGCAGATTGTGGTTATACCACCCATTATTATGGCACTGAAGAAAGGCAATTTGCTGAAAGATGAACAATATGAACGAGTTGGAAGAGATCCTCATCAGCCACTATAAAAAATATCCATGTATGCAGATACAGGATGCAGTCAAGCTGATATATCAGAATGAATTTGCGGGAGGCCACCTTATCAGCAATGAGGCTGAAAGCCTTGCCCGCCTGCGGGAAGAAATCGTGACAGGGGGACAGACGCAGTGTCACGGTGATCATGGACAAGGTACCTGTCCCCTTGCCCAATCTGTCCGGCCATCCTGCGGCGAACCCCTTTTTGAAGAAATAGGCAACGGCCTTTGCAGGCTGAACCTTAGAGGGCTTGCGGACCGTACTGTCAGCCTTGAAACGGTAAACAGATTTTTTATTTATACATCCGAAACTATAAAAGGAACGGTCCGGGTATTTGAAAAAAAGCTCGGGATATTATTGGATTGCTGTGATAAAGGCACTCTGACTTTTAAAAGAGATGAAGCTGAAGAATATGTCAGCGCATATAAAAAGCAGGGTTATCCGCCGGTAAGTCATAGCGCCATATACCGTGAAATGTACCATCCGGCATATCGCATCGTATTGTCTGATTTCTGCAGGTATTTTGATATTTTCTGCCGGATAGATGAACTGTTAAAAAGAGCGGAATCTTCACAGTACGCTAAGGATCATATAACAGTTGCTGTCGATGGAGGAAGCTGCTCCGGGAAAAGCACACTGGCAGCTTTGCTGCATAAGATCTATGACTGCAACTTGTTCCATATGGATGATTTTTTCCTGACTCCTGAGCTGAGGACTGAAGAACGGCTCAGGGAAACGGGTGGGAATGTGGATTATGTCAGGTTTAAAGATGAAGTCATAAATGGGATCCAAAGCAGACGCAGTTTTGAATACCGTATATACGATTGTTCCGCAAAAACGATGCAGCAGGCTGTAAGTGTAACACCCAAAAAGCTGAATATAGTCGAAGGGGCTTACAGCATGCATCCGACATTATCTGATTATTATGATCTTAAGATCTTTCTTAACATAGAAGCGGATGAGCAAAGCCGCCGCATCCTTAAAAGAAATGGACCTGTAATGCACAAACGTTTTATGGAAGAATGGGTACCGAAGGAAAATGCCTATTTCAAGAAGTTTGACGTAGCGTCCAAATGCGATTTAGTATTCTGATCTGCAGGGACATGGGACAGGTTCCTTGTCCCTGCAGTCTGGAATAGGAACCTGTCCCCTTGTCCTACCTACCTGTCGATTACTGCCACAGCACATCTTTCGTCAGCATATTAATCTGTTTGTCATTACGCAGGAAATAATCGTACATGTTTCATCACATTTGCTATACTGCTGTTTTCAGATTCCAATACCTGAACAGCGGAGGCTATGCAGCGGAATAATCAATGATAACAGGGAGCTGGAAAAATGGTATAATGAAAATGGATTTGATGAAACCGGCACAAAATATTCAGTCATATACCTTCTAAAGTATACTTTAGAAGGCAGCAGAGCAGTGATTATTCAGGCATTTCTATGATTTAAGGAACTCTTTTTGGAGGGCTTAAATATGATAAAAATGCTTGCCTTGGATCTTGATAATACGCTGCTTCGGTCTGACAAATCAATTTCGCGATATACTGAGCAAATCCTGAAAAAAGCCAGTAATGCAGGAATCAAAATAGTGTTTGCGACCGGAAGGCCATACAGGGCGATAAGAAATTACATGGAGCAGGTCGGGTGCAGCAGTGCTGTCTGCCATAATGGCGCAACAGCCATGGTGGATGGGAAAAGAACAGACGACTGTTACTGCATTCCGTATGAAAAAGCGGCAAATCTTCTGAAAACACTTCAAATCAGGTATCCCGGCAAAAAACTGTCAGTTGAAATGAATGACAGGCTGTATGCCAATTTCGACGCAGTATCTGTATGGGGCAATGCGCCTAAGGACAGGGAAATACTTGAGACAGCTTCTGTGCAGACAGATTTTACTGATTTGCCCGGAGCTGACGCCGACAAAATTTTAATTGAAATAAGTGGCGAGGATGAATATAACGAGATAATGTCACTCCTGCCGGATGGTCTGTATGGACTCATGTCAGATGGAAAAACGTTATGCCAGGTAATGAACAGAAATGCCACTAAGCTCAATGCAGTAAAGCGTATGGCAAAGCGGCTGGGAATTTCGATGTCAGAAATAGCAGCCTTCGGTGATGATTACAATGACCTTGAAATGATAAAATATTCAGGTATTGGTGTTGCCATGGGCAATGCAATCGAAGAAGTCCGACGGGCTGCTGACGTGATAACTGCATCCAATAACGAAGATGGTGTTGCCAGGTATATTAGTGAACACATACTGAATTCAACTGCTGCAGTATAGGGACAAGGGACAGGTACCTTGTCCCGGAACACGAGAAAATACCTTGTCCCGGGATACCGGGAATGCCCCCGGTACGGGAGAAGGCACATTTTCCATGCATAAAAGCATTCAGGAGATTTGCCGCCGTCCCCGAATTTAAAGGGATGCCTGTTTGTCCGTTTCATCAGCTGTCTTCTATAGCGTTACTGTTATCTCAGCCCATGCGGTTTTCACATGATGTTTTGTGTTTTGGTGTTCTATGATAAAATTGAATTAATATAGATATTACTTATCAGATTATGACACAGATGTCCCACCGGAGGGGTATATGAGCTTCAGAATTGTTTACGGAAGAGCAGGAAGCGGAAAATCCAGCTTTTGTTACAGCGAAATACGTGATGCGGTTAACAGGAATAAGGCCGGTGAAAGTCAAAAGCCACTATTGCTTATCGTACCTGAGCAATTTTCACTTCAGGCAGAAAAGAACCTGGCGAGGATTTCAGGCGCTTCAGGAATATATACAGCAGAAGTATTGAGCTTCAGAAGGCTTGCCTTCAGAGTGTTCAGTGAAGTTGGCGGGATCACGCGCCGGCATTTGGATGCTGCCGGCAAAAGCATGCTGCTTTTCCGTATACTTGACAGACTGGGGAGCGAACTGAAGGTGTTTTCAAGGGCAGCACTCAGAAAAGGCTTTACTGAAACAATATCCAGTGCCATTACAGAATTCAAAAGATATGACGTATCCCCTGAAGAACTGGCGGAAGCTGCGAAGAAAATCGACGACGGGCTTATACTGAAAGACAAGCTCAATGATCTGTCACTGGTTTATGCTGAGTTTGAGAAGCTTCTACATCAGAATTACCTGGATGCTGACGATGACCTTATGGAATTGTACAGGAAGCTGGATCAGTCGTCACAATATGATGGAGCTGAGATATGGATAGATGAGTTTTCCGGTTTTACGCCGCAGGAGTATAAAATAATAGGAAAGCTGCTCAAAAAAGCATCCAGAGTTACCGTCTGCCTTTGTACTGACTGTCTTTCGGCTGAACCGGCCGAAGGTACGCCAATGGTTTTCGAACCTGTCAGGAAAACTGCTGTAAGACTCCTGCGGTTAGCCCAGGAGGAAGGAACGGCAGTAGAGAAGCCTGTAAAACTTGGCGGCGTACAGGTCTTGCCAGGCAGCCATGCATCGGAGACGGCGGCGGGCGGTATTTCGGTACGGTTCAAAGAATCAGAAGCATTGGGCCATCTTGAGAGAAACTTTTATAAATATCCATACAGCAAATATATAAAAAGAACGGATGATATATGCATAACAACCTCGTCAAATCCGTATGCGGAGGTCGAGGATGCTGCCAGAGATATTTTAAGGCTTTGCAGAGAGTGCGGCTGCAGATACAGGGACATTGCCGTGACGATGAGGAATCCGGACAGCTACAGCAGCATTGTGAAAAGTGTTTTTACACGTTTTGGCATACCCTTTTTCCTGGATGGGAAAAGAGATATAAACGGTCATCCGCTGATCATTTTCATTTTGTCGGCCCTTGAGATATTTTCGAGCAACTGGTCGTATGAAGCAGTTTTCAGATATGCAAAGACCGGGCTGACGTCCGTGGACAGGGAAGATATCGATATACTAGAAAATTATGTGCTGGCCAACGGGATCAAGGGCAATATGTGGAAAAGGGAAGACGACTGGGATTATCCGGCAGATCCCAGCAGCAGGGACAACGGACCTTCTGAGAGGGAAACCAGGCTCCTTGAAAGGATCAACGCAGCCAGAAGGAAGCTTACAGTTCCGCTGGAGAACTTCAGGAACAGGACAAAGGGCGGAGCCAATGCGGTGGTTTTCTGCACAGCTTTATATGATTTGCTTTGCGAGACAGGCGCAGCGCAAAAGGTGGAAGAACTGTCCCGGATGTTTGCGGACGCCGGCATGCTCGACAGGGCCAATGAGTACAGACAGGTCTGGAACATGGTCATGGATGTTTTTACACAGATAACTGAAGTCCTCGGCGATGAGACTATCGGTACAGAACGCTTTTCAGATATTCTGGCTGCGGGCTTTGAAGGACACAAAATGGGCCTTATTCCGCCGTCGCTCGATCAGGTCCTGGTGAGCAGTATTGAAAGAGCCAGAAGTCATGACATAAAAGCGCTTTACATCCTGGGTGCCAACGAGGGAGTCCTGCCGGGAAGCATGGGCGATGACGGACTGCTTTCGGACAGCGACAGGGACAGCCTCAGTGAGCTGGGCCTTGAGCTTGCCGGAAATACAAAGAGCCGCTGCCTGGAAGAAAGGTTCATGATATACATGGCACTTGCGACACCTTCCAGGTACCTGTACCTGAGCTGTCCTGCTGCTGACAGGGAAGGAAGGGCACTAAGGCCATCACGGGTATTGTCAGAAGTGAAAAGGATCATTCCCAATGTCACAGTAAGAAGCACTGTTACAGGCGACTCTGACTGCCTGCCAGGCCCATCGGCACCGGAACCTATGTTTGATGAAATGGTATCCCAGCTTCGCCGCTGTTATGACGGCGCTGAGATAAACCCGGCCTGGAAACATGTATACAAATGGTTCTGCAGCAGACCGGAATGGAAGGATAAAGCTGGCGTTGTCCTTGACGGGCTCAAATATTCCAACCAGGCAAAAAGCTTAACCGGGGACAGAGCTGCCAGACTTTTCGGAAAACCTGTTTTTACCAGCGTTTCAAGAATGGAGGCCTATGCGGCGTGTCCGTTTGCTTTTTATGTTAAATATGGCCTTAAGGCAAAAGAAAGGAAGATTTTCAGCTTTAACCCCGTCGATGCCGGTACTTTCATGCACAATATTATTGATGAGTTTTCCAGGACCCTTGTAAAAAACAACATAAGCTGGAGAAATCTTGACAAAGCATGGTGCACCGAGCAGGTTTCCAGGCTGGTGGACAGCCATCTGACATCAAAAGGAAGAAATGTTCTCGGAAGCAGCAGGAGATATCTTTACCTGTCGGACAGGCTGAAACAGACCATTGTTAAGGCTGTTATGCTCATAAGCAAACATATCAGCATGAGCAGCTTCGAGCCTTGCGGATATGAAGTTGAATTCGGTGATAAAGGCAGATATCCGGCCATAACGATAGAACTTCCGTCTGGAGACTGTATCAAGCTGACCGGACGAATAGACAGAATTGATAAAATGACAAACGAGGACGGAACGTATCTTCGGATCATAGATTACAAATCAGGCAACAGGGCGCTGAAGCTGGGAGACGTGTATTATGGGCTGCAGCTCCAGCTCCTGACATATCTCGATGCTGTTCTTGGGCTTGAAGAGGAAGAGGACGCAGCAACTATGCCCGAAACAGGAAGTAAAAAGCTTCTGCCGGCAGGAGTATTGTATTTCAGACTTGACGATCCTCTTATACGGTGCTCAAGAGAAAGCACTGAAGAAGAAATAGAAAAGGCGCTGATGAAAGAGCTCAGGATGAAGGGCCTTCTTCTTGCCGATGTTAAGCTGATTAAGGAAATGGACAGGGAAATGACCGGCGATTCACTTATTATCCCTGCAAGGATAAAAAAGGATGGTTCGCTGGGAAAATCATCTGCCGCCACCGAAGAACAGTTTAAAATACTGCGAAGATATGTGACAAAGCTGCTGGCTTCAATTGGCAAGGGAATACTCGACGGCAATGTCACCGTCAGCCCGTACAAAAAGCGTTCTGTCACTGCCTGCAGTTACTGTGTGTACAGTTCTGTATGCCAGTTCGATACATCGATGCGGGATAACAGGTACCGTATTCTTGCCGACCTGGATGAGGATGAGATATGGCATATGATGGCCGCCTCGCAGACTGAATCAGATAAAGACGGACATAAAGTTTAGAAGCATCTGATGTGTTCAAAAGCACCAGGAGCCGGAGTTATAAGACATATGTTTAAATAAGGCTTATATTGCAGGAGACAAATATTGCTGGGAAAGTATATACTGCCCGAGCACGGACAGTACTGAACCAGGTGTATCAGATAAGTATTCGGGGGTTCACATAAATGGGGAACAAATGGACAAAAGAACAGCTTGATGCCATCACTGAAAGGGACTGCAACCTGCTTGTTGCAGCAGCGGCAGGCGCCGGTAAGACTGCTGTACTTGTGGAGAGGATAATACGAAAAATTACCGACGACAAAAATCCCGTGGATATAGACAGGCTGCTGGTCGTTACATTCACCAATGCAGCAGCGACCGAGATGAGGGAGAGGATAGGAAATGCCCTGGCAGAGGCGCTGGATAAGAATCCTTCCTCTGCAAACCTGCAAAAGCAGATGGCGCTGCTGGACCGCGCCAGCATCATGACACTTCATTCCTTTTGCCTTGAGGTAGTAAGGAGCCATTTTCACGCACTTGACCTGGACCCTCTTTTCCGGATCGCCGATGAGACAGAATCTGCATTGATCCGGCTTGATGCACTGGAAGAATTATTTGAAGAAAAATATGAAAATGAAGATAAAGACAGTATGTTTTTCAAACTTGTCGAAAGCTATGGGGGAGGCCGTGACGACAGTTCGCTGCGCGAGATTATCATGACGGTCCATCGTTTTATCAGCAGTTACCCGTGGCCTGAACAATGGCTTTCCGAACAGGCGGAGGCATATAATGCAGACGATCCTGAACGTTTCAGCATCACGCAATGGACTCAGATACTGCTCAAAGGTGCTGCCGCCGAACTGCAGGGCATTAAGTCGATGCTTGAAAGGGCGGCTGAGCATGCGGGTTGTGCCGAAGGGCTGGAACCATACTGCGGTGCTCTTGATTCTGATATTGCAGAAATCGACAGGATGCTTTCACTCTGCAGCGAAGCAATTACATCGCATGAAGCAGCCGGCAGTGATACTGCCGCAAATGCCGCCTGGGACGACCTTCATAATGCTTTGGTGTCCTTTGAGCCGGTCCGGCTTCCCAGGTGCGGTAAAAATGCCGACAAGGATGTCCAGGAAGAAGTTAAGGCTGCAAGAAAGATAATGAAAGAAAAGATCAGGAAGCTCTATGCCGGCGGTTTTGATGCCACATCTGCGGAAATCAGGGAAGATCTGGGCAAACTCTATCCAGTTGTAAAATACCTTTCAGGAATGGTATCGGAATTCGATGCCATATACCGCCAGAAGAAAAAGGATAAGGGCCTTATTGATTTCAACGATCTGGAACATTACTGCCTGCAGGTGCTGTTCAGTGACGGAAAGCCAACGGCCGCTGCAAGAGAGCTCAGGGAACGTTATGAAGAAATATTGATAGACGAATACCAGGACAGCAACCTGATACAGGAGCTGATCATATCAGCAGTATCAGGCAATGATGACGGCAGATACAATATTTTTATGGTCGGTGATGTAAAGCAAAGTATATACAGATTCAGACAGGCAATGCCTGAACTGTTTCTGTCGAAATATATGACCTATCACCATGAAAAAGGCCATGAAAACAGAGTCATTCAGCTTTTTAAAAACTTCAGAAGCAGGCGTGAAGTTATAAATGGAGTCAATTATATTTTCAGGCAGATAATGTCCGAAGAAGTCGGGGAACTTGAATACACAGAAAACGAATACCTGAGCCCGGGGGCTGAGTTTCCTGAACCTGAGAACAACTGCATTGCAGGAGGACCTGTCGAAATTCATATCCTGGACTTGTCATCACAGAAAAATGAGATAATTCAAGGAGCTTCTGACGATCAGGAAAAAGATACGGATACCGGCTTTACGCAGGAGGACAGGGAGACAGGGAAAGCTGCCGGACCGGGAAAGTCCGCTGCCGGTGGCGATGTTGATGACAGTTCGGGTGAAGATGGTCAGCAGGCTGGCGAAGGTGAAGACTATACCGAAGAAGAGGAATCTCTGGATAATATCCAATACGAAGCCCGATTAGTCGGCAACAGGATAAAAAGCCTCGTTACACACGAGCCGGGCGGATTCAGTGTGTTTGACAAGAAAATGGGCAGATACAGACCAGCCGAATACAAAGACATTGTCATACTTATGAGAGCCACCAGAAACTGGGGCGATGTTTTTGCTGACGAACTTGCCCGGATGGGGATACCGGTTTATGCAGACACAGGCCTGGGGTACTTCAGAACTGTTGAGGTAGAAACGATGCTGTCACTTTTGCAGATCATAGATAATCCACTGCAGGATATCCCGATGCTGGCGGTTCTTCGTTCTCCGATAGGCGGATTCAGTACGGACGATCTTGCAGACATAAGGCTTACCGACAGGTCCGTATCTATTTATGAAGCAATGGTTAAGCTGGCAGGAATGGAGGCCGGAACGAACGAAGACGAAAATGAGCAGAACACTGAACCAGCAGATGAAAATGACACTGAGAGTACTGTACAGGTGCAGGAACCGGCAATTGTCACAAAGACACGGAAATTCTTCACCAACCTTAACAGGTGGAGAGATGCATCGCAATATTTGCCTACGGACGAACTGGTATGGCAGCTCATGATCGAAACCGGTTATTACAGTTATGCAGGGGCACTGCCGGGAGGAGCCGGGAGGCAGGCAAATCTTCGCATGCTGTTTGAAAGAGCAAGGCAATTTGAAGAAACCAGCTACCGCGGACTTTTCAATTTCATAAACTTTATCAATAAACTAAAAAGCGGCGGCGGAGACATGGGCAGTGCAAAAATCCTCGGCGAGAACGACAATGTGGTCAGGATCATGAGCATCCACAAGAGCAAAGGCTTGGAGTTTCCGATCGTTATTGTGGCAGGATGCGGCAAGAGATTTAATATGCAGGACCTGAACCCGGCTATATTGCTGCACCAGAAACTGGGATTCGGCCCGGACCTGGTGGATCTTGACAAAAGGACTGTCATGCCTTCGCTTCCTAAGTATGCAATCAGGCAAAAGCTTAAGATGGAAACGCTTTCGGAGGAAATGCGAATACTTTATGTCGCTTTTACAAGGGCCAGGGAGAAACTTATTATCACAGGCAGCGTAAGGGAACATGAAAAAGCGTGCGCTTCCTGGTGCAGAATGGCTGCAGGCAGTGACGCAAAATTGTCGGTTTATGACATGATGCAGGCGTCTTCGTACCTGGACTGGATAGGGCCGGCTGTTGCCAGGCATGCTTCAGCCCGTGCCGTAAGGCAGGCCGGGAATACGGACGCAGATATGCTGATCAGCGGCATCGATGATAATGATGTATTGCTGGAAATAAAGCTGTGGGGCACAGGTGCGTCAAAGCTTGAAAAAAGTGAGCATGAAGCGGCAGAGTCAATAGAAGACTGGCTTTCCGGCCGGCAGGAAAAGTCGGATGGTCAGCTGAAAGGGCAGCCGGAAGAAAACGAAACAGGAGAGAAAACGGAAGGACAGGAAACAGGAAAGGAAGCAGAACATGAAACAGCTGAGAAGCTGATAAAAGCCCTGGAATGGAAGTATCCGTATCAGATGCTGTCGCGGGTGCCTGCCAAGATATCTGTAACTGAGCTCAAGCGGAGGTCACTCATTGAGGGAAATATAGATGCTGCCGAACCGTTCATGCGCCCTATGGTGGAACGTCCATTGTTCATGGAACCCGAAAAGGAACTGAGTGCGGCACACAGGGGAACAGTAATGCATTTCGTAATGCAGCACCTGGACCTTGAAAAACTTGCGGCAGTAGCGGGAATATCGTCTGCACAGGATAATATATCGCTGGTACGGGATGATGCATTATCAGCGATGGTTAATACATCACCGGAACCGGATGGTGAATCCCTGGCGCCAAAAGGTACATCGGCAGTGCAGGATATTACAGCACATGTACCGGATGATACGTCAAAAACCGAATTAAGTAATCATCAGAAGAGTGATCTTAAAGAAGAAATACGGCGGCAGGTAGCAGTTATGAAGGAAAAGGAACTTCTGACAGAGGCGGAAGCTGAATCTGTCAGTGTAAACGCCCTGGCAGTTTTCTTCTGTTCTGCTGTCGGCAGACGTATGCTGTCCATGTGCAGGTCCATACACAGGGAGACTGCCTTCACCATTGAGCTTAAATGCTCAGAAGTGATGAAGACACTGGCAGAAGGGGAGGCATGCGATGAGACGATGCTTCTCCAGGGTGTTATTGATTGCTGGTTTGAAGACCGAGACGGACTGGTGCTGCTGGATTACAAGACAGACTATGTTCCGCAGGGACATTCTGAACTTATCAGGGAGAGGTACAAGACACAGATAGAATATTACACAAAAGCGCTGGAGAAGATTACCGGCAAAAAAGTGACAGAAAGATATCTGTACCTGTTTTACAACGGTGAACTTCTGAGCTGCTGATCCGGCTTCAGGCTGCTTTGGCCGGGATACTGGCTGCCGGACAGAAAGGAGACAAGAGGTGCAAGAGCTGAAATTCAGGGGCATGTACAACAGGAAACCGGCAGGGAAGTGGGATGAGGCATATCCGTCCGGGAATGGCACCGAGGGTATTCTTGTCATGGGTGAACCCTATGACGAAACTATAATATTCAATCATGAAAGGCTTTTTCTTCCTGTCCCTGTCAACGCAATGTCGACAGTCCCCGATATGGCTGATGAACTTCCTGCAGTACGGGACATGATAAGGAGCGGACGATGCAGAGAAGCTACGGAGTATTATCTCAAAAAGATCCATGAAAAAGGCTTTCCTTCAGAGTTGCTCTGGACCGACCCTTTTCATCCGGCATTTGATCTTCGGATTAAAACCAGAAAAGCAGGCAGTACGGATAACTACTGCAGAAGGCTGGACTTCAGCACAGGAGAGACCGTGGTCTCATGGACCGATGACTGCGGCACAGTTGAAAGGCGGGCTTTTGTTTCGAGAAAACGCAATGCTGCAGTTATCAGGCTGAGTATGTCTGCAGGCAGACCGGCTGACTCATCTGCCGAAGTATTATCTTATGCCGGAGACAGGACGGAATATTGTGCTGACGAGGCAGCCTATGTAATATCGCTGGCGGAACGCAAAGGCGGAAAGCATATAAAGCCTGTTGTAATATCTGCCTGCGGAACAGATAATCTTATATGGGCCTGGCAGGAATCAGCAGGAGCAAAAGTGGACCGGCCTGAACAGGCAGGAACAGGGTATAACTGGCCGGAAACGACAAAAATCAAAAGTGACCGACCGGAGCCAGCAAAAATCAAAAGTGACCGAACGGAATCGGCAGTAAGCGGAAAAACAGCTAATAATCAGTGCTGCGGTCAGCCGGGAAATGAAAAGCCCGAAAGTTGCAGGACAGCTCTGGATGCAGCTGCGGCCGATGACGCGTGGCTGCTGTTCCGGTGCCTTTATGAAGTTGGAAACGGCGGTTATTGCGGTATTGTCAGGCTGCATACAACCGGCGGGAATGTTAAAATAAGGGACAATGCCATTGAGATAGAAAGTACCGATGAAGTACTGATAGCTGCGCGTGTCGTTCCTTTTGCGGACGTAAGTTTATTCAGCCTGTATGCACAAGCAGCAGAACTGGCGCAGATACCTGCGGATTACGGGACGCTGCTTCAGGAGCACGTTGCCATCCACGGTGAGTTGTTTGGCAGGATGCGGCTTGACCTGGACGATGACCCGGACAAATACGCGCTGAGCAACGAAGAACTGATGGATCTGGCTGACAAAGGTATTTTCCCGCCGGCTTTTATGGAAAAGATGCATGATTTAGGGCGTTATCTTCTCATTTCCAGCAGCGGGCAGCTGCCTCCGAACCTGCAGGGGGTCTGGAACGGCTCATGGAACCCGCCGTGGAGTTCCGACTATACACTCGATGAAAACCTGCAAATGATGATGTGGCCTGTAATGCCGGGGAATATGCCCGAACTGGCTCAAAGCTATTTCAGTCTTATTGAATCCTATGTCGAGGATTGGAAAACCAATGCAGGAATTTTTTACGGATGCCGGGGAGTCATGGCCGGCTCACGGTCCAGCACCAGCGGCCTGCATAAGCATTTCTGCGCGGATTTCCCCATGATGTTCTGGACAGCCGGCGCGGGATGGCTTGCACAGATGTTTTATGACTACTGGCAGTTTACAGGCGACAACGAATTTTTGCGTGAGCACACGGTCCCGTTGCTCAGGGAAGTGGCGCTGTTTTATGAAGATTTCCTGGTAATGGGCAGTGACGGAAAATATGAGTTCATTCCGTCATATTCTCCCGAAAATACTCCTTCCAATTCGGACAGTCCTGCAGCAATAAATGCCACAATGGACATCGCTGTTGCAAAAGAGGTACTGACCAATCTGATCAGCGCCTGTGAAGTGCTTGACATCGCAAAGGAAAACATACCGAAATGGCGGAAAATGCTGGAGAGGATGCCGGACTATATGATCAACAGTGACGGAGCGCTTAAAGAATGGTCCCATCCTGCGTTTGAAGATGATTACCACCACAGGCACTCGTCACATCTTTATCCGGTATTTCCGGGCTTTGAAGTGACACAGGAAAGCACGCCTGAACTGTACCGGGCATGCCTCAGGGCAGCCGAACTTAGACTCACAGACGGCATCGAGGCCATTACAGGCTGGGGTCTTGCACATCTTGCCAATATCAGCGCCAGACTGAAAGACGGCGAACTGAGCTTTAAGGCATTATGCAGGATAATAGACAAATTCCTGCTGCCTAACCTGTTCACATGCCATAATGAAGGAGAGCTGTTCCAGATGGACGCAAATCTGGGCTTTACCGCTGCCATAATGGAAATGCTTGTATTCTCTGTGCCCGGACTGATCGAGTTGCTGCCGGCACTGCCTGCTCAGCTTTCAAAAGGCTCGGTTTCAGGTATGCTCTGCAGGGGCTGCATTACACTTGATGAACTTAAGTGGGATATAAACGGCAGATTTATATCGGCTGTTTTCAGATCAAAATCAGAACAGTCGGTAAGAGTAAGAGTACCGGGGACCATAGCATCATACAGGGTCATGGCTGGTGAAAACCAGGAGGCCATATCATGTGAAAACCAGGGGGTCACATCCATTAAAAACTATGGAGCCATGCATGGTAAAAACAACTGGATCATAGCCGGTGAAAACAAAAGTACCGCATCAGATGAAAACCGGAAGGCCATTTCAGATGAAAACAGAGCGGCCGCATCCTGTGAAAACCGCAACAGCCATGAAGACGGAAATCCGGACAGAAACCCTGATATAGGGCAGCCATGGCACAGCAGCGGCATTGATACGTCCTGTGCAGACAAAGCTGCGTCAGAAATCCGGATCAGTCTTAAAAAAGATTTGCCGGTTAAGCTTATGGTACAGCTCAAAGAATAGGTGTTCAGACTCAGGTATTTAGCTCATTTGCAGCTATGCGGTATTGCTCTGGAACAAATTGCGAGATTATGTCGTCTGATTATGCAAAAAATAAATAATATATACAAAGGAAACGGGGAGAAAAATGGGCAGCAAAAGATTAGTTTTTGTCAGGTTCGCAGTAATTATTCTGATATTGGGGCTTCTGCTCCAGGGCTGTGCGAGCAGCAAGTTCCAATTGTATGATCAGCAGGAAAAGGACAGGTCGGGTGAATCGGGGACCGGTGATGCACAAGTGCCTGATCTTTTGGCACAGCCAGGTGAAGAAAGATCTGATAGTGAAAACAATCCGGAAGAAGGCAATTCGCAGCAGGAAAACGATTCCGGAAACACAGACGGATCAGCAGGGGATAAGGATGTCCCCGAACCTATCGACCTGGAGAAAGTCAAGCCTAATGAAGCTGGCAGAATCATGGTCGTCATGTTTCACAATTTCATTGAGAAATATGAACAAGGAGACAAGGATTATACAACTACCTTCGATGATTTCAGAAAACTGCTTGAGACTTTGTATAATGACGGTTACAGGCTGATAAACCTGAATGACTATTTGAACGGTAATATAGACGTGCCTGCAGGATGTATTCCCATGGTGTTTACATTTGACGATGGTACTGCCGGCCAGTTCAGCCTGACAGAAGAAAATGGCGAACTGAAAGTGAATCCCGATTCCGCAGTCGGCATCATGGAAGAGTTCAACAGGCTCCATCCTGATTTCGGACTTAAGGGAACCTTTTTTGTCTATCTTGGCAACAAGAATACTTTCGGCAAAACAGGAACGCTGGAGCAGCGGCTCCGGTATCTGATCGGCAAGGGCTTTGAAATAGGAAATCACACTTACACGCACATAAATCTCAAAAAAGACGGAAAAACGGCAGAGATCATACAAAAAGAGATAGGCGGCAATCAGAAAGCAATGTATGAGCTGATACCAGGTTATACATTTACAGCGTTTTCACTTCCCTTCGGCGCGCCGTCGACGGATCTCATGGAGTATGTGATAAAAGGTGAGTATGAAGGTACAGTATATGAAAACAAGGCAATAATGGAAGTTGGCTGGGACCCGGCCCAATCGCCGTTCAGCATCAAATTTGACCCTCTTTCGGTACACAGGGTCAGATCATCAGGGATCGAGCCCGTTGATGCTGATCTCGGATGGTGGCTGGAGAATATGAAGCGGAGCAATGAGTTTGTCAGCGACGGCGATCCTGATACCGTAACCGTTCCGGAATCATATGCGGATCTGGTGGATCGGGAGAAGCTGGGTGGAAGAAAGCTTGTAATATACTGAATACTGAATACTGACTGACTGCCAGCCTGCCCTGACGGGCAGGAATCAAGTCATGGACGGCAGGCTCTTCCTGATGACATCAGATATCAGTGCATGTCCTGCTTCATTGGGATGGATGCCGTCCTCGCACAGCAGGCTCAGGTAGTTCCTTGCCTCGAGGAAAGCTTTGCGTATGTCTATCAGCATTACGTTCTTGACAGTTGCGATTTTCAGTACTGTCAGGTTGTACATTTCGTGCCACCTGTATATGCGCTCCACGTCACCAAGCCAGTGGAGGATATTATCTGCGTTCAGGCCTTTTGAGATCCATTCGAAATACCTGTGGGCATTAAGCGGGGGGAGCGTGAACATAACCGGTTTGCTCCCTTTTCCACGGACACTGTCAATGACTTCCGAATAGATGGACTCAAACTCATCCAAAGGTGTTTTGGGCAGGTGTATGTCGTCAGGTCTTTCGGAAACCGCCTTCCAGTCGAAATCGCAATCGTTGCCGCCAAACTCGAGGGCTGTGTAATTATAGTTGGGGAGGGTTTCCAGGTGCTTTTCGATAATTTTTTTGCCTGCAGTTATGGTACAGCCGAATTTTGCATAATTGTCCACCTTTATGGAACTGTTCATTCCCAGCATATTGAGAAAGCTGTTCTTCAGGAATATGTATCTTCCTTTTATGGCATCGAATATAACACCTTTCATTATCGAATCGCCAAAAATGCAAACCGAACTGATCATAGTACTGCCACCTTTGTTTAAATAATAGCACAATCTAATATTGAATATTATATTATCTGATAATTTATATGTCAATATACGGGGAACTGTATTAATGCAAGCTATTTGCAATATAAGGTTATCTGTAGTAGAATATTAGGAGAAACTGTCGAAATAGTTTGGATCAGGAGATCGGAAAAAATATCCGGTATTTAACCGGTCAAAAAGCTGGTTAACTAAATGGGGGAAAACAGTAAATGGCAGACAGAGAGCAGACAAAAAAGGAACAGACCAAAAAAGTGAAAGGAACTGGCGGGACAGAGCATGACCAGACAATCAGGACTGACGGATCAGACGCTGGGGATATGAATCCGGATGATGCGGCATGCTGCGATGTCAGTGCAAAATTGAAGGAGCTTAAGGAAAAGCTTGGCACCGAACGCCCGGTCAGCTGGTCTCAGTTTCCTGATATAGGCCTGTATAAGGATCAGGTCGTATCATATATGTACAGACAGCTCATTAACTTTGAAGAGGGCGGACAGCTTACAGCAGCGATGGTCAATAACTATATAAAGGACGGTTTGCTGCCAAGGGCGGAAGGGAAGAAATACTCACGTGAACATCTGGCCGGCCTGACAGAGATATGCCTGCTCAAACAGGTGCTTTCGGTAAAAAGTACAGGCTTTTTGCTGAAACAGCTGCATAATGATGCTGATTACGAAAAATTCTACACCAGGTTTCTGACCATCCTGGATGAAGCCATGGAGAATACGGCCGGAAAGCTCGATGTCAGCTGGGAGCCGGAAATATTGCCGGAGGTCGCACTCAGGATGGCGATAACGAGCTATTGTGACAAGCTTGTCTGTGAAAGGCTGCTTGGAATAATACAGAGCAGGATATCACCGGAAGGACAGAAGAAAGCAGAAAAGAAGCAGGATAAAAACCGGGGATAGAGCAAAAAATACCAGTGAACAAAAAGTTAACATAAATCGTCTATATTAGTGAAATCAAATACAGGGCTTTATATGGCATCTCTTGTCGATTATGCCTGTCTTATGGCAATATAAGGAATAATTGTGTTTAAACAACATAATGTCTTTTCACCTGTAAATCATTATGGGTTTCCATAACACGCTCATTATGGTAAACTTAATAGTGCCGAATCCCTGATGCAAGGGAACGGGGGATATTTTCTTCTGGGGTGAAGCCATTTTTTTGGCAGGGTATACTCTTTTACCTAACCCGTCAACTAACCTCGCAGGCAATAAAAAAGAGGGGGCTACATAAAATGTCACAAAAGAAGAAATGTCTGATTTCATTTTCCGCACTTTTGATGGTCGTTTTTTTATCCGTCCAGTCCGCTTTTGCTTATTCTGATATAACGCTGAAAAAGGGTATGAGAGGCAATGATGTTTATGCACTTCAGACTGATCTGAAAAAATTGGGATTTATGAGTGTAAACCCTACAGGATATTATGGCGATATCACAAAGGCTGCTGTACTGAAAATGCAGAAAAAGTACGGGCTTCTGCAGGACGGCATCGCCGGGAAACAGACATTGGGCAAGCTGGACAGCCTGATGGGACGTGAAGGAACAAATAAAACCGGGACAGCGGTTTCTGCGGCATCGGCTGCAAGATCGGCGGCCGCATCATCCAGAGTTACTTCCCGTTCAGCTGAAAGTATTATCAGTTACGCCAAAAGATTCGTCGGCGTAAAATATGTGTGGGGAGGCACCAGCGTAAAGGGTTTTGATTGTTCAGGCTTTGTAAGATTTGTGTTCAGTCATTTTGACGTTTCGTTGAACAGAAGTTCCACAGCGCAGGCAAAGAACGGGTCATATGTAAAGAAGGCCAGCCTGCTGCCCGGAGACCTGGTGTTTTTTGACACTAACGGGGGACTGAACAAGATAAATCACGTTGGTATTTATATAGGAAACGGCAAGATGATACATTCTTCTTCCAGTCATAAAGGAGTCGTGATATCTGACATCAGCAGCGGATTTTATGCAAAAACCTATATGACGGCCAGAAGAGTATTGTAATAAACGATCTCACAACAATACAAACAGCAATGTGCGGACTTCATGGTATCGGCAGATACTGTGAAGTTCTTTTTTTTTGCTTACATGACACAGATGCCATAAAATGAAGACTGTTATCCCATATGCATTGATGGTATAATTTTATTAATATATAACAGATAAGCCATGTCAATAAGGAAATATATTTCAGCTTGCCGACAATATACAGACAACACATACCGGATAATACGTCAATAAACGAAAATACCGGTGCTTACGCTATTTTCAGGGGGAATGCTTCGTGCGCATTTTGCATACTTCCGACTGGCATCTGGGCAGAAGCCTTGAACATATCAGCCGGATAGATGAACAGAAGGCTTTCATAGATGAACTGGCAAACATCGCTGATGATCAGCAGGTCGACCTGGTACTGGTAGCCGGAGACATATATGACACATACAATCCTTCGGCCGCAGCGGAGGAATTGTTTTATGAAGCAATGGACAGGCTGGGAGGAAAGGGCAGGAGAGCTGTGGTGGTTATCGCCGGCAACCATGACAATCCGGAAAGGCTTTGTGCCGCCAGCCCGCTGGCATACAGGAATGGAATAATACTGCTCGGTTATCCGTCAAGCAATGCGGGAGAATATAAAATTGGCGCGGAGGGCATCGACATTATTGATGCCGGACCGGGCTGGCTGGAGTTAAGTCTGGCCAGGCTGGAACATAACGCTGTAATATTAACGATGCCTTATCCTTCAGAGGCCAGGCTGGAAGAACTGATTTCCCGGGAAGCTGATGAGGATGAGCTGCAAAAGGCATATTCCGACAAGATAAAAGGCATTTTTTCTTCGCTGTCCGCGAAGTTCAGGGATGACACTGTCAATCTGATAGTTGCTCATCTGTTCCTTATGGGAGGCAGTACTTCAGATTCCGAAAGAACTCTGCAGGTTGGAGGCGCAATGACAGTGGAGCCTTCTGCCATACCTGAAAAAGCACATTATGCAGCTTTGGGCCATCTGCACAGGCCTCAGCAGATAAAAAGCGCTCCATGCCCGGCATATTATGCAGGTTCGCCCCTGGCATACAGCTTTTCAGAGGCGGATTATGCCAAAGCGGTTTTCATAGTTGATGCTGTGCCCGGCAGGGAAGCAGAGGTAAAACCGATCTATCTTAACAGCGGCAAGCCGTTAAAAAGATGGTGCGCCGACAGGGGGATCGGCCAGGCTCTGGAATGGTGTGAGCAGGGAAGGGATACGAATGCGTGGATCGATCTTGAAATCGTTACTGACAGGGTCTTAACTGCAGATGAACATAAAGCAATACGAAGCCTGCATCCCGGTATTATAAATATCCGTCCCAGAATCGTTGCGGAAGAAACGGAGCAGCCGAACGTTGCAGGCAGAGAAGGAAGGAAGATAGACGAACTTTTCAGGGATTATTACAAATACAGGACGGGAGCCGAGATACCGGACGAAATGATGCAGGCATTCATTGAGATTATAAATGATGAAAGTGAAGAGAATGGCGACGAGGCAACATATGGTACTTATGCTGACCAGGCGGAAAACGATGCGGCTGAAGAGGAGGCAGATGTAAGTGAGACCCAGGCTTCTTGAGATAGAAGGACTTCAGAGCTTTACCAAAACCCAGGTGATAAACTTCGATATATTGGGCGAAACGGGACTGTTTGGCATTTTTGGCCCTACCGGAAGTGGTAAGTCCACTATTCTTGATGCCATTACATTTGCGCTGTACGGCAGGGTAAAAAGAGCTGAAAACGGGACACAGGGCATAATAAATACAGGGTGCAGAACTGTCCGGGTATCCTTTACGTTTGACCTTAACAAAAACGGCAAAAGGACGACTTACAGGGTAGAGAGGACTTACCAGAGGAAGAAAAACTCGCCTAACGCGTGTGAACCCAGGATAGCAAGGCTAATTGAAGTGACTGATGAGGGGGAAATCCCGCTGTGTGACAAGGCCACGGAAGTCACTAATTCCGTCAGGGAGCTGATCGGCCTGGGAAATGAGGACTTTACGCGTGCTGTAGTGCTTCCGCAGAACAGTTTCCATGAGTTTCTGATGCTTAAGAACTCCGAGAGGAGGGGCATGCTGGAAAGGATCTTTTATCTGGAGGAATACGGAAAACTCCTCAATGATAAGGTCGCCAGGAAAATTTCGGCGCTCAGGAGCCGGATAGATATGATTTCAGGAGAACTGATGGGATATGCGGATGCTTCCGATGAAGCCATGGAAGAAGCCCAGAAAGCCATGAAAGCCGCCGAGGAGGACAGGAAACGGACAGAAAAAGAACTGATAAATATGGAGTCGAAGTACAACGAGGCAAAGGAAGTCTGGACCCTGGTATGTGAACTGGATGAGCTCAGCAGGAAAGAAAGGTCCCACAGGTTATCGGAGTCTGAAATATCGGCAAAAAGGATTAAGCTGGAGAAAGCAGTGAGGGCGGACAGTCTTGCGGACATGATCCGTAAGAATGCTGAGCTGGAAGACAAGCTGAAACAGACAGAAAGTGAATTAAAGAGCATAATGGATGTTTTGCCTGCAGTTAAAGAAAAACTGGTGTGCACAAAAGCAGAGTATGAAAGGGTAAAGCAGGAGGCAGCCACAGATCAGCAGAAGCTTGTAGAGCAAAGGACCAGGCTTAAGGATGCGCTTGACGTAAAAGCAGAGGTGGCGGCTCTTTCGGACAGGATCAATGAGCTGACGATGTCTGTAACCGGGACCCTGAAAAAAATTGATGCAAAATCTGCTGATATTGAAAAAGAAAACAAAGAATTAAACAGCCTGAAGGACAAGCTGGAAAAGCTCGTTTCGCAGTGCGTGCCGCTCAGAACGGAGCCGGAGTACAGGCAGCAGATCCAGCAGGGTGCGGTTATCGAGAAAGAGGCTGCAGCGCTGGGAAAAAGTGTGACTCAGTTACTTGAAAGAAAAAAATCGCTGGTGAAGACAATAAATGAGCTTGAAAAAAAGCTGGAAGGGATAGACAAAGAAGTTGCGGACAGTACAGCCACACGTGATGCACTTGCAGAATCAATAAAAAAGCATGAGTCTGAAAAACCGGCAGACAGGGACTTGCTGATAAAACAGATGGAGAAGGTGCATAAAGCACGGGGTGTTTATCAGGTACTTAAAGTCAGGGAAAGCGAGGCAAAACTTTCAGCATCCAGGGCAGAAGCCATCGCAAAAGAACTGGAAAAGATGAAAGCGAAAGCTGCCGGACTTGATAAGGCACGTTCCGATGCATCGGACATTTATGAAAAATGCCGCCGGGAGCTTGATGAATGCCTGCAGGAACTTGACAAAAATGCCGCCTGTACATTGGCAAGGCTTCTGAAAGAAGGCGAACCATGTCCAGTGTGCGGTTCGCTGGAGCATCCTTCACCGGCTGCCGGCAATACTGACGGGACATCCATACTTGAGCAAAAAGCTGAAAATGCCCGCGCAAGGCTTGCCGAAGCCGAGGCATCACTGAGACGGGCGGAAAATGATGCATTGATCTTTGCTGAAAATATGAAATCTGTTTCACAGCAACTGGAACAGGCCCGAAAAGATGCTCATCAGAAAGAAAATGAGTATGAAGGGGAGAGGCAGAAACTGCCTGAAGAGTGGAAAAACCTTGAGACGGAACAGATCCTTCAGAAGATAGAAAAATATGAAAATAACATAAAGGCAAAACAGCAAGCCATCGAAACGTGGGAAACAAAACTCACGGAGCTTAAGGAACAGCTGACGCAGTGTGACGGAACATTATCGGAACTGAAAATATCAGAAAAGAGTATAAGTACCGAACTTAAGGTAAACAATAACAACCTTATGCAGCTGGAGGAAGAACTCGGGCAGACATCCCGGAATCTCAGCGAAGTCAGGAAGGAGATCTCAAAGTACCTGGAAAAATACCGGGTTGTCAGCTGCACGGCCGAGCTTGCCAGGCTGGCTGAAAATGACCGCATGCTGGGCATAATCGAGTCCGAGACAGAGAAGGTGAGGAAAGCGGCGGATGACGTGAAAGGCCGTATCGATCTTCTGAATGATGAACTGGCAGGACTAAGTGAAGAGAAAATAAAACTGGAGGCAGACTTATCCGGGCTGGAAGTCCAGAGAAAGGAAAAGGAAAATAAACTGGCCGAACTTGCCCCGGGAGCTGATATAGAAGAAGAGATAAGGCTGATAGATGAAAAGCTCAGGAGTTTTGCTGAAGCGGATAAAAAATATTCGCTTATCATAGAAGAACTGGAAAAACAGTATAATGACCTGGCCATAAATAAATCAAACCTTGACAGCAGGATAAGCTTTTTTGCGGAGAGCCTTGCCGCCGACAGGGAAAAGCTCAGCGCTGCGCTTGCAGACAATGGATTCGGCGGACCCGATGAAGTGCTCGGAAGCATATTGCCGCAGGATTTGCAAAAAGCAATAAAGGCGGAAATAGATGAGTATGACCAGGAACTGATAAATATACAGGCGCAGAAGGGGATGCTGCAAAAGAAACTGAAGTCGCGGACCATTACCGAGGAAGAGTGGAACCGGATTGAGAATTCATACATGGAGCTGCAGGAACATTCGAAGAAAGTTGTGTCCGAAAGTGAAGTGGCAAAAAACAACTACAGCAATATAACCAGGAAGCATGAAAGGTGGAAGGAACTGCAGCAGCTCCTGGCCGATGCATCACATAAGCACGGACTTTACGAACAGATACAGAAGCTTCTGAAAGCAGGCCATGGCAAGGATAACAGCTTTATTGACTTTATTGCTGAAGAAAGGCTCCGTTATGTAGCTGCCAGGGCGTCATCCATTCTTGGCGTGATGACCGGGCACAGATACGCGCTGGAGCTGGACACTGAATCCGGCTTTATTATCAGGGACGATGCAGACGGCGGTATCCACAGAATGGTCACTACGCTGTCCGGAGGAGAGACTTTCCTGACCTCCCTCTCACTGGCCCTGGCATTGTCGGAGCAAATACAGCTGAAGGGACAAAGCCCTCTGGAGTTCTTTTTCCTTGATGAAGGTTTCGGAACTTTGGATCAGAAGCTCCTTGACACCGTAATGGATTCACTGGAGAGACTGAGTTCCGGTGAACGTGTAATCGGGATCATCAGTCATGTTCCGGAACTGAAAGAAAGGATCAGCAGGCGGCTTATTGTAACTCCTCCGGACTTTGAAAGTACAGGAAGTACTGTCATGATAGAGAAAGCATGAAGTATAAAGTTTGCTATTATAACCATATTATTATATAATTGTTAGTGTCAACTTAAGCTTATCGTCATTATTTATCGAAGGCAGTTAGTACAGAAATAAGCAATAGGGGAGTGATATGATGGCGGTTAGAAAGGAAGAAAAAGCTTTGAAAGAAACTGTTGCCAAAGAAAAAAAGGCTGTAAAAAAGACTCTGACAGATAATGATGTAAAGCGTAAGGCGATTAAGCTGGTAGTGGCACACCTGAAGAAGAAACTTCCTGAAGGCGATTTTATCGGTAAAGAACTCATTACAAACTGGATCAGCGAGATGGAAGAGTTGCTCATGAAGGAAGAATTTGTTTTAGTCGACTATATTGAAATGAGACGTAACCTTAATGATGTCATTGAACGTACTGTAAACGAGGAATTGAGATTCAAACTTCGGGACTCGTGGTATAGTCTGGGCAGGGCCTTTGACAAGAAGGTCAAGCAGAAGTAGTATATCCAGACAATGCGAGCCCGGTGACACCGGGTTTTTTTATTGGCAAAAAATGTGGGATGGTATTGATACCTGCTTTAAGGCATCAATACCATCCCGCAAACTTTTAGATGCTGAAAACGTCTGTACATGCTTTTACACCTATCACGTGTATGCTGTATGCCTGGGCTCAGATATGCGTACCACTTTTGATTTTATATACCGTACACTATCCGGGCAGCGTACGCCGGCTGACCCGGTTCCTGCTGATGCGGGGTCAGAACACAGAACTTCAGAGTTCAGACCTGCACCCGGCGAGAAATTGCCGGCCGCTTTCTATGGCAGCCATCACGCTTTCAGCAGCAGGCCCGCCGGGGAGTTTGCGGCCTGATACGCATTTTTCCAGGCTTATTTCCTCATAGACGTCATCCTCTATCCTGGGAGAAAACTCCTTCATTTCTTCCATTGTCAGATCATTTATCGATTTATTGTTATTTATGCAGTACAGCACCATTTTACCGATGATCTCATGGGCACTGCGGAACGGTATACCTTTTTTCACCAGGTAATCGGCGATATCCGTAGCATTGGTAAATCCGCCGCCGGCAGCTTTATACATGTTTTCCTTTTTGATTTTCATTGTGGAAAGCATCTTTGTAAAAACCGGCAGGCACCCCTTTACGGTATCAACAGCGTCAAAAATTGCTTCCTTGTCTTCCTGCATATCCTTATTGTATGCCAGAGGAAGCGATTTCATCATAGTCAGCAGCGTCATAAGCGAACCATAGACCCGCCCCGTTTTGCCCCTGACAAGTTCAGCCACATCAGGGTTTTTCTTTTGAGGCATTATACTGCTGCCCGTACTGAATGCATCATCCATCTCGACGAATGAAAACTCCGCGGATGACCAGAGTATCAGTTCCTCACTGAAACGGCTCAGGTGCATCATCACTATTGACAGGCACGAAGCAAGTTCTATGGCGAAGTCCCTGTCACTGACTCCGTCAAGACTGTTTTGCGTTATATCGGAAAAACCAAGCTTTTCGGCAACGAACTTCCTGTCCAGCGGATATGTCGTACCTGCCAGAGCTCCTGATCCCAGGGGCATTACGTCCATACGGCCGTAGCAGTCATCCAGCCTTTCAACATCACGCCTGAACATCTGGAAGTATGCCATCATATGGTGGGCCAGCGTTATAGGCTGAGCTCTCTGCAGATGCGTATATCCGGGCATTATGGTGTCGGTGTTTTTTTCAGCGATGGCTATGAGCGTATCCAGAAGTCCAAACAGCATGCGTTTTATTTCCTTAACCTCGTCTTTCAGGTACATGCGTAAATCAAGGGCTACCTGGTCATTACGGCTCCTGCCCGTATGGAGTTTTTTGCCCGTTTCTCCGATGCGCTCGATAAGCAGCTTCTCAATATTCATGTGTATGTCTTCGGCATCCACTTCGAACTGCACAAGGCCATTTTCGATATCATGGAGGATATCATTGAGAGCAGCACATATCTTCTGTGCATCGGCAGCAGGGATTATGCCGCATTTTCCCAGCATTTCGGCATGGGCTATGCTTCCTTTTATATCCTGCCTGTACATCCTTGAATCAAAGTGAATGGATGAATGGAAATCGTCTACGGATTTATCTGTTCCGGAAGTAAATCTGCCTCCCCAGAGTTTCATATATCATTCCTCTTTTTCTTATATTATTGTGCAAAAAAGCGAGCTTGCCGAAGTTTATGGCAGCGGCAATACTCGCTCACTGGACCTGCCGGGTTACTGTTTGTCTTTCATCTTGTCTTTCATCATCAGCGCCCTTACCTTTATCGGCAGTCCAAACAGATTTATGAAGCCTTCTGCGTCTTTCTGGTTATAAACTTCATCCCTGCCGAAGGTCGAAAGTTCTTCGCTGTAAAGAGAGTAAGGTGACTGAGCGCCTGCAGGCATGCAGTTGCCTTTATAAAGTTTCATGCGCACCGTACCGGTTACTGTTTTCTGCGTACTATCAACAAATGCTGACAATGCTTCCCTGAGAGGAGTGTACCACTGGCCGAAGTATACGAGCTCAGCAAATCTCTGGGCTACGAGATCCTTGTAATGCAGTGTATCTCTGTCGAGACAGAGAAGCTCAAGTTCCCTGTGAGCCGCATAGAGAATCGTACCGCCGGGTGTTTCGTAAACGCCGCGCGACTTCATTCCCACGAGCCTGTTTTCTACCATATCGACGATGCCGACGCCATTTTCACCGCCCAGCTTATTAAGCGTTTCGATCAGTTCTATAGGTCCTAACTCTTTACCGTTGATCTTTCTGGGAATGCCCTCTTCAAAGTAGATCTCTACATATGTAGGCTTGTCGGGAGCTTTCTCAGGAGGTACCATCAGTTTCAGCAGCTTGTCATACCGGGGCTCGTTCCACGGATCTTCAAGGTCAAGTCCTTCGTGGCTGAGATGCCAGATGTTCCTGTCCATGCTGTAGCTGTCTTTTTTTGAGAACGGTATCGGTATGTTCCTGGCCTGTGCATAGTCGATTTCGTCTTCTCTTGATTTAATGTCCCAGATTCTCCAGGGAGCAATTATTTTAAGATGAGGCGCCAGTGCTTTGACGGTAAGCTCGAACCTTACCTGGTCGTTTCCTTTGCCGGTGGCGCCGTGACATATGGCAGTGGCACCTTCCTTTTCAGCGATCTCCACCAGTCTCTTTGCTATGATAGGCCTTGCAAAGGATGTACCCAGCAGGTATTTGCCTTCATATACCGCGTTGGCTTTGACAGTGGGGTATATAAAATCGGTTATGAATTCCTCCCTCAGGTCTTCGATATATATTTTGCTTGCACCTGTTTTTATGGCTTTTTCCTTCAGCGGAAGAAGCTCCTCGCCCTGTCCGACATCTGCTGCCATCGCTATGACTTCATAATCATAGTTTTCTTTCAGCCATGGTATTATTATGGATGTGTCCAGACCGCCCGAATAGGCCAGTACTACTTTTTCCTTTTGGCTCATATCAATTCCTCCGTATCTGTGCTAGAATAATAGCTGTATGATGTATGCAGCAACTGACGCTCATTTATACATCTTTCAGTATTCATTTTAATCAACATGCAATGATTATACAACATAACGAATAATTATGCAATATCAATTATAAATATACATAGGTGACGTCAATGATCATTATGGGGATAGACCCTGGATTTGCAATAACAGGATATGGTATAGTAAAATACGAGGGGAACAAATTTTCGCCTGTCGAATACGGCGCGGTGCTGACAAAGGCCGGAGAATCCTTTGCCGGCAGGCTTTTGAAGCTTGACAATGAGATAGGTGAGATAATCCGGAGGTTCAGACCGGATGCCATCGCAGTAGAGGAACTGTTTTTCAATAAAAACATCAAAACGGCAATTACGGCGGCGCATGGAAGAGGGATAGTACTTGCTGCGGCAGCCAGGTCTGGAACTGACGTATTCGAATACACGCCGCTGCAGGTAAAACAGGCGGTAGTAGGCTATGGACGCGCTGAAAAAGCGCAGGTGCAGCAAATGGTGAAAGTTATACTGAACCTGCCTGAGATCCCGAAGCCTGATGATACGGCAGATGCCCTGGCAGTTGCCATATGTCACGGCCATTCCCACAGGCTGTCTGCACTTGATATCAGGTAATGGAGATTAAAACGGAAAAAATCATATGGTGAGGAGTTTACGGAGGCAATATGTACGCGTATATAAAAGGCAGGCTGGAGGCAAAGGGAAACGACTATATAATAATTGAAGCCGGCGGAATAGGATACAGGATATATACGACGCTGACAACGCTTGAAGCGGCAGGCCAGGTGGGAAGCGAGTTCAAGGCGTATACCTACCTTTATGTGAGAGAAGACATGATGAGTCTTTATGGTTTCGCCACCCATGAAGAACTGTCGGCATTCGAACTGCTGCTCACAGTATCCGGAGTGGGACCTAAAGTCGCACTGTCGATCCTGTCTGCGGTGTCCCCGTCCAGGTTCAGCCTTGCAGTCATCACCGATGACGCCAGAACTCTGACAAAGGCGCAGGGCGTTGGTGCCAAAATGGCACAGAGGATAATACTGGAACTTAAGGACAAGATCAAAAAGCAGCAGCTGGCTGTCAATGAGCAGGCAGATCCTGAAACGGCCGCCGCAGCGCATGAAGGTTCGAGAATGTCTGAAGCCGTCAGCGCGCTCATGGTACTCGGATATTCACAGGTGGAGGCCGCAAGAGCGGTAGCATCCGTTTATTCGGATGATCTGGACCTGGAGACGATAATAAAGAACGCCCTTAAGGGGCTAATGAGATAAAAAGTTTCACTGGTAAAAATATGAAGTGAATTTGAGTTTAAATCTGAATGAAGATGGTCAACCGCTATGATGAGCGTATGGAGGAAGGATAATGGATGAAGAGAGACTGATCGAGCCCAAAGCAGTCGGTGAAGATATCGATGAAACCAGCCTGAGGCCCAGAAGGCTCGATGAGTATATTGGACAAACAAAAGTGAAGGAAAATCTGAAAGTGTTCATTGAAGCTGCCAAAAGGCGCAAGGAAGCACTGGACCATGTTCTGCTTTACGGACCGCCCGGACTGGGAAAAACCACTCTGGCCGGGATCATAGCGTCTGAACTGGGAGTTAATCTGCGGATAACATCCGGCCCTGCCATCGAGAAACCCGGCGACCTGGCAGCGATACTTACCAACCTTGGTAATTTCGACGTTTTGTTTATTGATGAAATACACAGGCTGAACAGAAGCGTTGAAGAAATCCTTTATCCTGCCATGGAGGATTATGCGCTGGATATAATTATCGGCAAGGGACCGAGCGCGCGTTCCATCAGGCTCGACCTGCCCAGGTTCACGCTTGTGGGAGCCACTACCAGGGCAGGACTGCTGACATCGCCGCTGCGTGACAGGTTTGGCGTGATCAACCGCCTCGAAATGTATACAACGCAGGAGCTCAGCCTTATCGTCAAGCGTTCAGCTTCGATACTGGGCATAGAAATCGATGACAAAGGGGCAGAGGAGATAGCGAGAAGATCCAGGGGAACACCCAGGATCGCCAACAGGCTTCTGAAAAGGGTACGGGACTTCGCACAGGTAAAAGGTGCCGGAGTCATCGATGAGAGTACGGCAGCCATGGCACTGGACGCTCTTGAGGTTGATGCGATAGGTCTTGACGCGACCGACAGGAACTTGCTGCTGAGCATAATAGAAAAATTCGGAGGAGGGCCTGTCGGGCTGGATACTCTTGCAGCCTGCATAGGAGAGGAACCGGATACGATAGAGGATGTTTATGAACCATATCTTCTGCAGCTTGGCTTTATCAACAAGACTCCGAGGGGCAGGATGACCACGAAGCTGGCCTATGATCATCTTGGCATTAAGATGAAAGGCGGCTGGTACGAGCAGGAGGAACTGAAGCTCGACTGAACTAAAATATGAACAATGAAAGTAAAACGCTGTTTGTTGCTTTATACGGAAAAGCGGCTATGAGCAGGGCAGGCGGTATCTGACCTTTCATGGACCACAGCTCCTTTTGCCACGACGAGCGTGGCCCCGGAAGAACCGCAGTGCGGAGATTGCACCATTTGCGTGGATGTATGTCCTAATGGAGCACTGCTCGGCAAATGGATAAAGAAGCAGTTTACAGGACAAACAGCTTCTTTTGGGATACAACAGGCAATGAAGTTTTGGAGGCTATAGAGCTTCCGCTCTATGGAGCCTTCGTTTCAGAAGAGAAATGCCTGCTTTTTGGTGATGTCTCAGGGAAAAAGGTACTGGAAATAGGCTGAGGAAACGGACGGTCGCTTCAATATCTGGGGGAGCGCAAAGCATCTGAATTATGGGGAATTGATATATCAGAAAAGCAAATCGAAAAGGCCAGGCAAAATATAGAGGCATGCGGCCTTTCAGCGAAACTGATCTGTTCTCCCATGGAAGAAGACTGTGGTATACCTGAGGATTATTTCGATTATGTGTACTCGATTTATGCAATAGGATGGACTACCGACCTTGAAGGTACTTTCCGCCGTATCGCTTCTTATCTGAAAAAAGGCGGGATATTTATTTTCAGCTGGTCTCACCCGATACATAAATGTGTTGTTGCGGAAAATGATACATTGACTTTCAGGAAGAGTTATTTTGATGAATCCTGGTATTCCGTAACTCTTGATGAAGGTACGCTGACAATGTCAGACCGTAAACTGTCGACTTATGTAAATGCACTGGCCAAATCAGGATTTTTCATTGAGCAGATGATCGAGCAGTCCGACAGCGATCTTATACGTCCGCAAGGCAGCTGCAGCGATTTTGCGAAGAAAGCCATGATGCTTCCCGTTACTTTTGTAATCAGGTCAAGAAAACTTTAAATGGACTCAACTGCCAGGAACTCTGCTGCAGGTACCAGGTGCAGATTTGCTTACATGTTCAGACACAAGCTTGCTTACAGGCTGTTAATTGCTTTCTTGGCAGAAAATCATCCATTAATTACAAATCTGAGCACTGCTGTAATTTTTTAAGTTAACATAAATCTATATGCAGCAGAAACACTGTATGATCCTAATCTTACCTCAAAGCCTGTCATATCAATTGTTACAATATAGTTAAATTATAATTAACATTCTGAAAAAAAGCCCAATCTTGTCGAATTTTATGTTAACCTAATAAATAAGTCCCAGGCAAGCTGTTCCGGGATACCTTTCTGAAAAACAAAAGATAATTAGATGAGGGGGCAACATGAGGAAATTTCTTGCAGCATTTATATCATTAATTTCTGTAATAACATTCACAGGAGGTTTTTTCTCTTATGCTCAAAACACGTACATATCTGAAGCCGGCTTAACAGGCGGAAATCCTGCCATCAGTGATTGCGTTTCGCCTGTCAGTATCAGCATGGCTGCCGAAGTAAATCCAGCAACAGAAAATACGTTGCCTGTCCGGAATACAGCATCAGCGATAAGTATGACATTAGCTGAAAATACGGTATCGGCTCAGAATACGACACCGCCGGAAGAAAACACAACGTCTGAAAATACAGAATCAGATCCGGCTGCTGCTGCATCCGGCAACGGTTTACCTGACAGCACAGAGAAGCAGAACACAGCTAAAAACGAAAAAGGCGTTCTTGGAAAGATCAGTTACTCAAAAATCGGCGGCAATGACGGCAGGGAATATGAGCAAATACATATCAATGCATCCGGATATGCAAGTTACGGCACAATGGAGCTTACAGAGCCTCTTCGGCTTGTAATCGACCTTAAAAATACACAGGTACCTGGCGAAATGGGCATAGTACAAGCCGGTGGCAATTATGTAAAAAGGATCAGATTCGCGCAGTTTACTGTAAGTACTGCGAGAGTAGTACTAGATTTAAAAAAGGAGTATGCTTACTCGATAGAACAGACGGATGGCGGCCTGACAGTTTTGGTATACAAACCTGAAACGGGCAGTATATCAGGCAAAAACAAAGCTATCAGGTTAGGCGGCGGTTATGGAATAGAGCTCACAGGAAGCGGGATCAATGAGAAGGTAACCGTTAAACTGGGAAGCTGTGAGAACTACAGCATAGCAAGGGTTACAAATCCTGAAAAACTGATCATTACGATACCCGATGCTGGCATATCAGGCAGGGATACGCAGATTGAGACAGCCGGCAGCCGTGTGAGCTCAATAGGGTATAAAAAATCGGGACAGTCAGGAGCAGTCATAACCATTGGTCTGACATCACAGTTCCAGTATACAGCCGAAGAATCTGACGGCAAGCTTGTCCTGTCATTCAGGTGGCCTTCATATAAAAACATCATATATGAGAATAATCAGGACAGAGTTCATCTTGTGATAAAAAAAGCCAGACTCACTGAAGGCACAAAAAACCTGAAGCCTCTCTATACCGAATCGCTGGATGAATCTTCCAATGTATACATGGTGACATTCCCGGCAGAGAATGCCGACATAGGTGAAGGAATCCTTGATATCAATGATTCGTATCTGAAGTCGTTTGAGGTAAAGAAAAACAGTGACGGTACGACCTCGCTGATATTTACCGGACAGTCACCTAACAGGTATCTTGTTTACACCAGGGATTCAGGTGATACTGCGATTACTATAGTAAAAGAATCCGATGCCGGCAGGAATCTGGTCGTGATCGATGCCGGCCACGGCGGTACAGCCTCTGGTGCATACTATGGAAAACTGTATGAAAAAAGTTTGAACCTTGATATAGCCAAACGGCTTAATGCTCTGCTGGAAAAAGCGGGCATCGCCACTTATATGATCAGGTCCGATGATACCAATGTAGATAATTACGAGCGGGTTTATATCGCAAATATGCTTGATGCCGGGCTGTATTTAAGTGTGCATAATAATGCGGCGGCTTCAAAAAGCATAAAAGGCATAATGACGCTTTACTGCCCGTCTTCAGAATCAGGCTTTACCGGAAAGGACTTTGCAGAGATAGTGCAGAACGAACTTCTGAATACGCTGAAGAATAAGAACCTGAATGTCAGGTCCAGGCCTGATCTGATCGTACTAAGAGAAACAAATATGCCGGCAGTGATAGCTGAAGTAGCCTTCCTTTCTAACAGCCAGGACAGGGCAAATCTTCAGAAGGAGTCATACAGGCAAAAAGCAGCCCAGGCATTATATAACTCTGTGATAAAAGCTTTGGACAAAGCCGGAGGGAATGAACAGCCAAAAAATGCTGATACGGATGCATAAATGCAATCAGTTTAATCGTGGAAAACCTCGGTAGTAAGTGCCTGGTTAACTGGAGATAATTTATATAATTTTTTAATAAAAAAGACCGGTAGAATTTATGAATTCTACTGATTTTTTTTGCCATACCTGTATGATAACATTATTAAAGATTTTATCTCGGCGATGAGAACTATTGAAAATTAAATAATGAATGTGGTCTGATCACGGGAAATACTAAATACTTCTTAAGTTGTCCATAATCTCCATGAAATTAAATTTATAACAGGAGGGACATTATGAAAAAGTTTTTAGCCTTTTTCCTAGTTATACAGATCACAGCTTTGATTCTTTCAGGATGTTCGATACCTTTCTTCGGAAAGTCGGAAAACCAGACGGACAAAGGGACCAACACTCTGGATATGATCGGGCTCGATGACAGTACTGAAGGGGCGGACAGCGGAACGGTGGACAGCACACCTGGAAATCATCAGCCGGATGAAAGTCAGCAGCCAGATGCTTCACAGGCAGACCGTACGCCAAACAGCAGTTCAGAGAGCAATACATCCGGTACTTTACAGGACAGCGGCCTGACAGGCAGCGGCGATAAAGATGCGATGGCAGGTTCTGTTTATTTTGGAGACGACGGCGTTGCCGGCTCGACTTATACAGATGCCGACTCTGACAGCAGCGCTGCGGCAGATAAAGGGAATACCAGCAATTACGCTGACGGCGGATATTCATCAGGATATGATGAGAATTCAGGCTCTGCCGGTACAATGTCAGACGGGACGGGACAATATGATACAGGAGTCCTTGGGGTGCAGCAGTTTAAAGCTGATTCCTTCTCTGAACCCAGAAGACCTGTGACGGTGTACTACCAGGACGAAGACGGCTGTATCGTCCCCATGACAAGATGGATACAACCGCAGCCGGGTATTGCCAGGGCAGCTGTGAGCCTTGCAATAGACAGCCCTGTGACACGGGAGGAAACCGCCTATTATGGTGTCTATCCGATATTGCCCGAGAATACCGAAATACTGGGAATCGATATTCGGAACGGCACTGCAGTTATCGACTTTAACAGAAATCTGCTCAACTATGGCACAGCTTATTCCGAACGGAATATTGTTGCTGCGGTAGTATATACACTGACAGAGTTTGATACGATCGATAAAGTTAAGATCCTCATCAATGGATATACACCAGGTTTGCTCAAATACGGCACTGACTTGTCGGACGCCATCGGCAGGGAGGATATTATGGTCAATGCCAACCTGGCCGGTTTGCCTTCGGGAAAAGAAAAACTGGACTTATATTATATGAAGAAGGCAAATGACAGTTTTGCGTATCCCGTACCCGTATCAGTGATGATCGACAGTGATCAGACGGATTCACTGCCGGAATTGCTGATTACACAGCTGCTTTCTTACAGGCCTGAAGGTGGTATATATTCAGAAATGCCTGAAGGAACATATCTGAATGACTGCTATGTACGCAATGGCATACTTACTCTTGATTTTAACGGCAAACTCCTTTCATATCAGGACAAATCAAGAGAAGAAGCTATACTGAAGCAGCTTGCCTATACATTAAGGCAATGCGAAGGAATTACGAAGGTTAATATACTGGTGGACGGGCGGAGCGCCGAGCTTCCCGGAGGTACGAATGTTTCGGCAGGCCTGGCGGTCCCGGTGACCATAAACGATGTAATGGACAGAGGATAGATAAAATGGATGTCAAAAAACCAGAAAAAGGCCGCAGGAAAATTATCGCGGCCACAAAAAACAGGGGGAAGCTGAAAGAGATCGGGCAGCTGCTCTCAGGGCTGCCCTATGAGGTCATTTCAATGACCGATGCCGGAGTGAAAGAAGATATTGACGAAACTGGCGCTACCTTTGAGGAGAATGCTTTAATTAAAGCCAGGGCAGTATGGAAAGTTACCGGTGAAACCGTGCTGGCGGATGATTCAGGCCTCGAGGTAGACTATCTGGGAGGAGCGCCTGGTGTCTATTCTGCGAGATATGCAGGAGAAGGTGCTACGGATCAGGACAGGAACAATAAGCTGCTTGCTGCTCTCGCAGGCGTTCCGGCGGAGAAAAGAACTGCAAGATTCGTATGTGTCATAGCGATTATTTTCCCTGACGGCAGAGAAAAACTGGTCCGTGGTACATGTGAAGGCTATATTGCAGCCGAGCCGTGCGGCAGCAATGGTTTTGGCTATGATCCGCTGATGTATATACCGGAGCTGGGAATGACAATCGCGCAGATGGATGACGATATGAAAAACAAAATAAGCCACCGGGGAAATGCCATGAGGCAGGTACTTGAGATCCTCCGGAGCGAAAGCGGTGAATAGAAATTACCGTTTGCGGGCAGTGCGTTTAACGGGGGTTTTTGCTATTATGAAAATTTTGGTATTAAGCGATACACATGGTGATATAAAAAGGGCAGAAAAAGCCATAAGAGCAAACAGGAAGGTCGACCTGATCATACATCTCGGCGATTATTTCAGGGATGCACAGAAGTTATCGGAGATCTTTCCTGATATCCCCATGGAATATATATATGGCAACTGTGATTTTTTGATAGGCGACGTAGCCGGCGAAAAACTGCTGGAAATATGCGGTAAAAGGATATTCATGACCCATGGACACAGGTATTCTGTAAAATGGGACTATGAGAAGCTGTATGCGAAGGCGCGGGAACAGCACGCCGATGTCCTGCTTTTTGGGCATACGCATATTCCGGAAATCATTCAGAAAGAAAATTACTATATCGTAAATCCGGGAAGTATAGCTGAGCCAAGAGGCATTTCAGAAGAATCATATGCAATAATCGAGATTGCCGACGGCATGGTCAGACCTGCCATATACCAGGTATAATGCCGGCTACAGATACAACACCGGTCATTACCTGATATAGTGCAGCCATAAGCCATAGATATATATAGCACCGGTCATAATGCCGGCCATAAGTATAATACCGGACATATTCCCGATATAATTGCAGTCATTTACCGGATACATCAATGCTTTAAAAGCTCCACAGTCTCATCAATGATTAGTGGCAGCAGCCGCCGCATTTGCTGTAATTCGGGCATTGGGGCACTTCAGATTTCCCTGAATGGATAATATTTATATTCGTAAACACTGTTTCCAGTTCAGTGCTGCCGCACTTTGGACATTTTATTCGTTTGTTTTCTCGGTCACTCATCGATGCCATGATATTAAAAACTTCACCGCAGCTGCATTTAAGATCATAGAAAGGCATTTGGACACCTCCGATGTATTGCCGCGTTATACTGTTGTATATCAGTTTATCATATTGTGCAGGCGCGTTAAATATCATTTATTATTTATACATAACATAATATTAATGCATAATATTAGATTACATAATATAAAAGCGATATAAAAGCGCCGATTTATGCCGGTATGTCAGTGGGGCCCGCATCAGCAAAACAGCATTGAATTGTGTTTCTGGTATGTAGTATCGCGTGAATACATCAATGCATCGGCCGGAATTGTCATATTGACATAGCCCTTCATGTATGCAACGATTATACTGACATTAACTTTATAGAAAGTTTTAAACAATATTTGGCGATATATCTATCGGAAGAAAGAAACATAAAGAAAGAAACATAAAGAAGGTTTACATGGGAAAAGAGTTTGCAATGGGGAAAAAGGAAGCAGCGAGAAAGTCCGGTATGATAACTGACCGTAAGATAAAACAGGAAGATAAACGTGAAGCTAAACATGAAGTCAAACAGGAAGACAAAAAGAAAAACAAGCTGAAAGAAGTGAAAAACCGGCACTTGACAAATATCAGCCTGCCTTTTGCAGATGAAGCTGATAATCGGAAGGCCGCCTTGTTTTTCGGTGATCTTGAGCAGCGCATAATATTGCCGAGAGCTGAAAAAAACGCACTGATTGAAGATTTTGAAAAAGCGCTGGAATTTTATGCTGCCTCCGGCCTGTCAGCTGATGATGCTCTGGAGCGCCTTGATGCAAAAAATCTCGGAGGTTTTTACAGCCGTCCTGCAAATACCTGGTATGCCCTGGACAATGCCGCAAGAATATACCCGTTTTCAATGAAGCATGACTATATGGCGGTATTCAGACTTTCGGCGTATCTGAAGGAAGATGTTGTACCGGAGATCCTTCAGATGGCGCTGACTTTTACCATCAAGCGCTTCCCGAGTTTTGCTACGACAGTCAAGAAGGGATTCTTCTGGCACTACCTGGATTCCACAAAACGCAGGTATGTTGTGGAACCGGAAACGGGTATGCCCTGCCAGCCTATCCGTATAGGGAGGAGCGGTTCACAGTCCTTTCGTGTGCTCTATTATAAGAACCGCATCAGTGCTGAGTTCTTCCATATACTAACAGACGGAACAGGCGGGATGTGTTTTCTCAAGACGCTTATTGCGGAGTATTTCAGACTGCTTGGCGTTCCGTCTTCATGCGGCAATGGTATTTTGCCCGTAAATGGCATAGTTTCCCCGGGCGAAATTACAAATGAATTTCTTAATATCCATCCAGAAGGTGCGGCTTCCGGCTTTGTGGACAAGGCTGCTGTACAATACGGCGGCAAACTGGCCCGCGTAAAGCCGTGCCGGGTCATCCATTTTAAGATTGACGCCGCATCGCTGAAGGACGTTGCAGTCAGAAAAGGCGCGACTGTTACGGCGTACATACTTTCACTTATGTTTGTTGCCGGAAGAAGGGCATCTGATGCAATTGACGGTGAATTCAACATACAGGTCCCCGTAAATATGAGAAAATTCTATCCTTCGGAGACCCTGAGGAATTTTTCAATGTATTGCGGAATACGGCTGCCGCTGGCGGATATCAGGGATACGGACGCGCTGATTCCGGAGATCATGCGTCAGCTCAGGGAGAAAGCCTCCTGCCGGGCTATGAATGAAATGGTTAACGCAACAAACAGGCTGATAAACGCGATCCGCTTTATTCCACTTTTTCTCAAGGCGCCTGTCGCAAGAGAGGTATATGGTTTTCTCGGAGACAGGATTTTCAGCAACACACTTTCCAACCTGGGCGTAGTCTCATTGCCGCCGGAACTGGCAGAACGGACAGAAAGCATGGATTTTGTCCTGGGAGCGGCAATTACCAACCGCGCAAGCTGTTCCATGCTGACTTTCGGAAAGTGGACGACGCTGTCCGTGTCCAAGAATACGGCAGATCCGTCATTTGAAGAAGCAATATACGATCTTCTTTGCCGGGATGGCCTTAACCCGGTTGTTGAAGGGAGTGAACTCATTGCAGATTAATATATCTTATCCGAAGCCACAGAAAAGGAAAAGCCGCCGCAGCCTGGTTATCGGTATTGCCGGGAACGGTTTTCTGCTTACTGCGCTTATGTGCGCGGTAATTAACATCTGGTCAGGCGGCAAGGCGTGGAGTATCATCGTAATCTGGTCGCTGTACATGGCCTGGACAATGCTTGTTTCACCTGACATGATTGATTACAACCGTATCAGCCAGTTTACCAAGGCCATTGTGCAAAGCTGCATACTGCTTGTCCTGATTGACATTTTTATCACATCAGGATGGTCTGTAAATGTTGTATCTATAATATGCTTCGGCGCACTGATTGCTGTCTGTTTGCTGCTGTATACGGATTTTGAGCGGCAGAGACACAATTTGCTTCCAATGATACTGCTGACAGGGCTTTCGCTGATTGTATCCGTGATTCTGCTGATTACTGAAAGGGAACGTGTACGCTGGCAGGTTCCTGTTACGTGTGCGTTGTCTTTCGCTGTTCTAGTGGCTTGTGTGAAAACTATGAGCGGTAATCTCAAAAATGAACTGAAAAAGATGTTCCATACCTTATGACAGATGGTACTGCAGATGATGGTATACTGATGGTAGTGTTGAGTGATCCTCAAAAACTGGCCGAGAACACTGCCGTTGGCTGAGTTGCATTACATGGAACTGAGAAGTACCACGGAATTGAGATGTGCCACTGGAATATGTATTATCACAATTATGTGGCGCCGCATTGGGAAAAGGGTGTTACATTAGTCAAGAAGTACTGTAATCAAGAGGTACAATGATATGATATTGAGTGTCAGCCGGAGAACCGATATACCGGCTTTTTATTCAAAATGGTTTTTCAGAAGGCTTGAAGAAGGCTGTGTCCTGGTACGCAATCCTATGAATCACCGCCAGGTGAGCAGCATAGCATTATCTCCGTCAACGGTCGACTGCATCGTATTTTGGACAAAGGATCCGTCTGCTATGCTGGACAGGCTGGATAATCTTTCAGGCTATCATTACTATTTTCTGATAACGGTTAATGCATATGGGAAAAACATCGAGAGAAACCTGCCTGATGCACAAAGGATAGTCGGCGCCTTTCGTACGCTTTCCGGGAGAATAGGCCCCAAAAGGACGGTATGGCGCTATGATCCGATAATTATTACTGACAGCATGGATATTGAATATCACTGCAGGCATTTCGGAGAGCTGGCAAGCCTTCTTGATGGTTATACTGAGCGCTGTATCATAAGCTTTTTTGATGAATACCAAAAAACCCGGCGAAATATGAGAGGTATCGGCGTGGTGGAACCCGATGATGAGTTAATGACGGAGTTAGCCGCAAGGCTCAGCGAGATAGCCTGCAGGCATGGAATACGGATGTATTCCTGCTGTGAAAACATCGATCCTGCACGTACCGGTGTCGAACATGGAAGCTGTATAGATGCGGGCCTGATTTCAGAAATCACCGGGAAGCAGTTATCGGCGGGAAAAGATAAAAACCAGCGGGACACATGCAGATGTGCTGAAAGCGTGGACATAGGCGCATACAACAGCTGCGGTTCCGGATGCAGATACTGTTATGCCAATTACAGCGATGAAACAGTCAGAAGCAATATGCAAAAGCATGATCCGGATTCGCCGATGCTGGTTGGCAATATCGAACCCGGCGACAGGATTACACAGCGGGATATGAGGTCTCTTTTCAGGCCATGCGGCAGCCAGGTAAGCATCGACGACCTGTACCGGTCAGAATGACAGGTAAAGTCCGCATCAGTCATAATTTGTGCATCAGTTCCGATTCTTTAATTGGAGGGTAATCGAATCTGGGTTGTTCTCCATCTTTATTCTTTTCATAAATACACCACCGTATCACTGGATTTTTTTGAGTAATCCGATGGTCTATAGATGGATTGCAATAAATAAAAAACCCTCGAAATTTAGTAATTTCAAGGGTTTGGCGTGCCTGAAGGGATTCGAACCCCCGGCCAACGGATTAGAAGTCCGTTGCTCTATCCAGCTGAGCTACAGGCACATACTCCGGATTCCAAGTGTCTGTGTTGCATCATTCATGCCCGGTATATAAAACCAATGGAGCGGGTGATGGGAATCGAACCCACGCAATCAGCTTGGAAGGCTGATGTTCTACCATTGAACTACACCCGCAGGCATCGCTGCAACTTCCGACTTTCATATTATACAGTCGGGGTACGTGTTTGTCAATGCCATTAGTTTGGTTTTTTTCTTGTGCAACAGTACGAATCCATATTGCGTGGAATTGGGGCAAAATGTGGTTTGTTGTCTGAATATAATCAATTACTGATGAGATCCTGCACAAAACACCGGTTTTCAGTGCACTGCTGCGGAAACGAGGCAGGTTGTATTATCAAAGGATAAGTTATATAATAGGTACTGGCTGCATACATAAAAATTGGATATGCGGTCAAAATTTTTTTGTTACGTACATTGGGGGAATTAAGTAATGCTGTTATATATTTGTATTGCAGTGGGAGCTTTTTTTATTCTGTTCTGGTGCGCTCAGCTGATATTCTTCAGATTGCATATGAACTGGACAAATCGTATCATACCCTCGGATGAACAGGATGAAAACGTAGGAGTATCCATAATTCATCCCATCAAAGACCTTGATTTTGAACTGGAGAAAAACCTGGAATCATGGTTCAGACAAAACTATACGGGGCCTGTGCAGCATATATTCAGTTTTCAGGATCCTGATGACCCTGCAATACCTGTAGTACGTTCAGTGATCGAAGCTCATCCGTCTGTTGACTGCGAAATAATAGTAAATCCGGTAATGCCGGGGTTGAACGGAAAAAGCTCCAATATGGTAAACGGCATGAAGCATGCTAAGTATGACATCGTTCTTTTCGGAGACAGCGATGTACGTGTAAAACAGGATTTCATACTGAAAATGGTAAGACCGCTCAGGGATGAAAAGGTTGGAATGACCACCTGTGGTCAGGTCAATATGGGCGGCACTGATTTCTGGACAAGGTTCTTTACATTCGTTCAGAACAGTGAAACAGACTTTATATGGGCATTCCTGACTAAACTGGGCGTAGACGTCGGCGCAACCGGTGCGGCTTTTGCAATGAGAAAGAAGCTTCTGACGGAAGTAGGCGGACTTGAAGCCTTCGGATCTTCACTCCTTGAAGACCTCCATCTTGGCAATACATTGTACAAAATGGGCTATAAACTGATACTTGGACCATTCATAGAATGCCATGTACAGAAACTGGGCAGGGAAAAGTCGTTCAATTATGCCAAAAGGCTGTCAGTCGGAATAAAAACACATATTGCAGTCGAACTTCCGACTTTCATACTGATGGTATTCTGGTACTGGATACTTTTCCTGCTGGGCTTCATTTTTGCAGATCCGGTAGTTGTATATCTGTCATTTGTGTTCATGGCTCTGAGGGTTGTCCAGGGCATGATCATGAGAGTATTGACGAAAAACAAGGTTATGCTCACAGATGTGATTATTCCGTTGTTCTTTGATTTGTTTGCAGCATTTTATCTGATATTTGCCAGCAAAAATCCGTGTGTTACATGGAGAGGAATAAAGTATTCGGTCAAAAATGGCGGCTATATCGAGGAAACTTACGAGGAAGATGATCTGAAAGTTGATGAAAAGGGACTCAATGTCTGACAGATAAACTGGCAGACTGCGCCGTGCCGTATACCGCTGGCATGGGACCTCCAACGACCTGAGACCTTCAGAAACATCTGGCACCCGAGAACCATATTATCTGTATTAGAAACTAAAAATGGCTCTAAAAAAAGGAACTCTGTTTCAGAGTTCCTTTCTGTATATGCGGTAGGTTTTGTACCGGGTGGCCCCGGTGCTCTCTATATCAGACCTCATACGGACATTCGTTTCTCCTATTGTTGAGGCTTCACCGGCAATATAGCCTTTTCTGGCTGCATTTTTGAAAATTGTATGATATATGGCAAAAGATACGCCCTTGCTCCTGAATTCAGGAATGACGAACATCACGAATACTCTGATGAATTTAATCTTCCGCTTATACCAGATATACTTGACTGCTCCAAGCGGTGTTATCCTACCGTTGAGGTGTTTGATCACTTCGTTATAGTCTGGCAATGTTATCGCAAAACCTATGGCCTGATCCCCGCAGCGGGCAATCGGTATCAGGTCGGGGTCTGCCAGAGGTTTGAGCCTTTTTGCCATATCCTTTATTTCATCCAGAGTAGGAGGTACAAGATCCGGCCATTCTTCCGGCATTGCCTTGTCCATCACCTGTTTGAGGGCTTTTATATCTTCATCGAGATTGTTGAAATCGATCGTATCCACTCTGAAACCATAACGTTTTTGGGCATATTCTATAACCCTGGATGGATCTTTCTTAAAAAGCGCGTCCTTGTCCAGGTAATAAGCAAATACGTCATAATCTTTAACAAACCCGTATCGTTCAATAAAATCAACATAATAAGAAGGATTGTATGAGTTCATTAGCACCGGAGGCCTGTCAAAACAATCCACAAGCAGTCCCTTGTTTTCATCTCCGTCAGTACCCGTGACGGCACACGGACCGCATACGAAATCTGCGCCGTTTTTCTTTGCCCACTGTGCCGCAGTATCCAGAAGTGCTTCGGCAACATCATAATCATTTATGCATTCGAACATGGAGAAAAAGGCCATATTCATGTTCTTCTTGCTGTTCAGGTTAGTATCAATGCCGACATAAACCCTTCCCACAGGTTTGTCGCCGTGATACGCCAGAAAAAGCTCACGTATTATCTTGCTCAATGTCGGATTCTTTTCAGGATCGAGAGATGACCTGACATCACTGATTAGGGGCGGGACCCAGCACGGGTCACCTTTGTATATTTCCCAGGGAAGCTTAATGAACTTTTTCATATCAGCAGCTGATACAACCGGTTTTATAACTGGTTTCATCGATATACCTCCATAGACGCTTCACAGATTATGTAAATGTCAGGTGCTGTGCAAACTGTGCCCAAGCGCCTGATAAATTTCAGAACAGGCGAAACTGCACTGCATATAGGAGAAACGCCCTGTATATTATAGCATATTGACTGCTTGTAAAAAAACTGATATGTTTATATCGAATGTGATTTAATAGTTTACTGCATTAAAGTGATTATAGTGATCGGAGATGTTTGATCTATGAATTCGAAAATAAAAGATCAGTTGACCGACAGACTTTTTGAGGCAATATTGCTTTTGAAGAATATAGAAGAGTGCTATAATTTCTTTGAAGACATATGTACTGTTTCAGAAATAAAAGCTATGGCTCAGAGACTGGAAGTTGCCAAAATGCTTGAGGCAGGTTATACTTACATGGATATATCCGAAAAAACGGGAGCCAGCACAGCTACGATAAGCAGAGTTAACCGCTGCCTGAATTACGGCTCCGACGGTTACAGGACGGTACTCAAGCGGCTTGAAGGAAAGGAAGATCAGGCTTGATCAGGAGTCTGCTCGTAGGCTTTCTGATATTATCGGCGCTCACAACAAAGGGTGCTGGTTTTCAGATCGTCAATAATCTGAATATAACGCCGGAAATGCTGCCGGACATTATAAACGCAGCTGTTTCGTCATGCGCTGAAATTTCAGGCGTACCGTCTGCAGACAGAGACATTCTTGCTAAAAAAAATTATTCACATGATAAATATAAAAAAGCTTATAAAACAATAAGAAACGGATTTGAATACGAATTCAGCGATCAGGCGTTACCGGCCCTACCGGCGGTCCGGTATGATGACTCCGGACTGTGCGGCAGTGTCATTTGTCTTACACCGGATCATGTACTGCCGGGAGAATCCGGCCTCACATCAGGTCTGTCCCCTCCATATAAGCAATGACGGCTCAGTTGGTGTACTTTTCCGGAAACCTATACAGCGGAGCGGACTCATTCTCCGCAATATTACCTTTTTCCGGGGAGTTGCACGAACCTGTTTTCCGGAGCGATTTCCCAGGAAATAATACTATGTTGTGACAGCGGGATCAATCCAGTAATGCAAAATTATTTATATAAGGCATGGAGGTAAATATGTTTAAGAATATAATGGAAAAGATCATTGGGACATACAGTGAAAGGGAATTAAAGAGAATAATCCCGATAGTCGATAAGATAGAAGCGCTCGGACCTGAAATGAAGTCGTTATCAGATGCAGAACTCAGAGGCAAAACAGATGAGTTCAAAAAGAGGCTTGCACAGGGCGAGACCCTGGATGATATTCTGCCCGAAGCATTTGCAGTAGTCAGAGAAACTTCTGACAGGGTTCTTGGTATGAGACATTTCCGTGTGCAGCTGATTGGCGGCATAGTGCTTCATCAGGGCAGGATAGCAGAGATGAAGACCGGTGAAGGAAAAACGCTGGTGGCAACGCTGCCCGTATATCTCAATGCCCTCGAAGGCAAGGGCGTCCATGTGGTCACGGTAAATGATTACCTTGCCAGGCGTGACAGCGAATGGATGGGCAAGATATACAATTTCCTCGGGCTCAGCGTCGGGCTGATCGTACATGGCCTTGACAATGCACAGAGGAAAAAGGCATACGCCAGCGATATAACCTATGGAACCAACAATGAGTTCGGATTCGACTATTTAAGAGATAATATGGTAATTTACAAGGATGACATGGTGCAAAGAGAACTTCACTATGCCATCGTCGACGAAGTTGACAGCATACTGATAGATGAAGCCAGGACGCCTCTTATTATTTCAGGGACAGGCGACAAATCCACTGATTTATATAAAAAAGCTGACGCTTTTGTATCCAGGCTCAAAGCAAAGGTATTTGCTGAAACCGATGACAAAGAGCAGGATGACGATGTGGATGCAGATTATATAGTCGATGAAAAAGCGCATACAGCAGCGCTCACGGCCAGAGGAGTAGCGAAGGCGGAGCAGTTCTTCGGCATAGAAAATCTGGCGGATCCGGAGAATCTGACCCTTTCCCACCACATTAACCAGGCCCTGAAAGCTCACGGCCTTATGAAGAGAGACAGGGAATATGTAGTAAAAGACGGCGAGGTCATAATAGTCGATGAATTCACAGGCCGTCTGATGTTTGGAAGAAGATACAGTGACGGACTGCATCAGGCTATAGAGGCAAAAGAAAATGTAAAGGTCGAAAGGGAAAGCAAAACCCTGGCAACCATAACATTCCAGAACTATTTCAGAATGTATAAAAAGCTTGCCGGCATGACGGGTACTGCCCTTACAGAGGAACAGGAGTTCCAGGCCATATATAAGCTCGATGTTATTGAAATACCGACCAACAAGCCGATGATCAGGGTCGATTATCCGGACTGTGTATATAAAAACGAAGCCGGCAAATTCAATGCTGTTATAAACGAAATCATAGAGTGTCATAAAAGAGGACAGCCGGTATTGATAGGCACCATATCAATAGAGAAATCGGAACTTCTGAGCAGTATGCTGAGAAAAAGAGGGATACCTCACCATGTACTCAACGCCAAGTACCATGAGAAGGAAGCTGAGATCATTGCACAGGCGGGCAGATTCGGAGCTGTGACGATAGCTACCAACATGGCTGGCCGAGGAACCGACATCATGCTCGGCGGAAACGCTGAGTTCATGGCCAAGCAGGAGCTCAGGAAGCAGGGTTATCCTGAGGAACTTATACGGGAATCCAACAGCTTCAATGATACCGACGATGAAGAGATCCTTAAGGTCAGGGCAGCGTACAGGCAGCTGTATGAATCTTTCAGGGAAGAGATAAATGAAGAGAAGGAAAAAGTTATTGAGGCAGGCGGCCTTCATATCATAGGAACGGAACGTCATGAGTCAAGGCGTATAGACAATCAGCTGCGCGGCCGTTCAGGACGTCAGGGCGATCCGGGATCATCCCGCTTCTATATTTCGCTGGAGGATGATCTGATGAGGCTCTTCGGTTCCGACAGGCTCACTAACATAGTTAACGCGCTGGGCCTTGAGGATGACCAGCCCATCGAGCACAAAATGCTGTCCAATGCCATAGAAAATGCGCAAAGAAGAGTTGAAGGCAAAAACTTTGATATCAGAAAACGTGTCCTTCAGTATGACGATGTAATGAATAAACAGAGGGAAATCATATATGCGCAGAGGAAACAGGTACTCAACGGGGAGAATCTGAGAGATTCGTTCATGAAAATGATTGACAGCACGGTGGATCATCTGGTTTCTTCGTTCTGCGGTGAGAACCAGTATCCCGACATGTGGGACTGGGACGGTTTAAAAGCACAGGTACAAAGCATTTTGCCGTCAGCGGATGTGCTTAATATATCAAGAGAGGAAATGGAGAATTTCACGAAGGATGATTTGCGTCAAACGCTGCATGACGCCATAGTTAAAGCGTATGATGCCAAGGAAGCCGAGTTTGGCCCGGAAATGATGCGTGAGCTGGAAAGAATAGTACTGCTGCGCACAGTTGATGAGAAATGGATGGATCATATTGATGCCATGGATCAGCTGCGTTATGGCATTGGCATGAGGGCGTACGGGCAGAGGGATCCTGTTGTAGAATACAAATTTGAAGGCTTCGAAATGTTCGAAGAAATGATCAGGAGCATACAGCAGGATTCAATACGAATGATCCTTCGTATGCGGGTAGACCGCGAGCATGGAGCTCCGAAAAGAGAAAAAGTTGCGGAGCCTGTCACCGCAAGCCACGGCGACAGCGTCGGCGGCCCCCGCAAACCGGTCACACGCAGCAGCGTAAAGGTGGGCAGGAATGATCCGTGTCCGTGCGGCAGCGGCAAAAAATATAAAAAATGCTGCGGGGCAAACATTAGTGAGTAATATGTCCCGAATAGAAGGAAATTCGGTATGAAAAACGGTATAGTTGCAAGAGCGGAAAAGACAGGTAATGAAAATGACTTATGAAGAAGCACTGACATATATTCACAGCGCACACAAATTCGGCAAAAAACTGGGCCTGCACAATATAGGCAAACTGCTTTCACTGATGGGCAATCCCCAAAAAAAATTGCGTTTTGTCCATATAGCAGGAACAAATGGCAAGGGTTCTACGTCTGCATTTATTGGCAGCATTTTATCGGAAGCGGGTTATAAAACGGGGATTTATACGTCTCCATATATACAGAGGTTCACTGAAAGGATAAGGATCGGCAATGACGAGATAACAGGCAGTGAACTTGCCGAGATAACGGCCGTTGTCAAAAACTGTGCCGAGAAAATGACACAGGCTGGTGAAAATCATCCTACTGAGTTTGAGATAATCACAGCCATCGCTTTTGAATATTATTACAGGAAGAAATGCGATATAGTTGTGCTTGAAACAGGCCTGGGGGGCAGATTCGATTCCACCAACATCATAGATGTGCCGGATCTGGCTGTTATCACGTCAATAAGTCTCGATCATACCGAAAGGCTCGGCAATACACTGAGCGAGATCGCATTTGAAAAGGCAGGAATAATAAAGCCCGGAGGCGATGTCCTGCTTTACAGCCAGAACAGAGAGGCTGAACAGGTCATTGAGAAAGCATGTATCGAGAGGGGAGCCAGGCTCCACAGAGCAGATTTTTCAAGTATAGTTCTGCATGAGTTTGGCATTGACGGACAGGTATTCAGCTACGGCGGCTTTGACAGACTGAGGATAGGCCTGCTCGGAAGACACCAGACCCGCAATGCTGCTGTAGCAGTAACGGCAGCACTGCTTCTGGCTCAAAAAGGATATGCGATAACTGAAGATAATATAAGAAAGGGACTGGAAACTACAAAATGGCCGGGCAGGCTGGAAGTTATGTCACGAAAACCCGTGCTCATCATAGACGGAGCCCATAATCCGGAAGGTGCGTCAGTTTTGAAAAGCACACTGGATGAGTATTTCCCCGGCAGACCGGTGATACTCATAATGGGTGTGGCAGCCGACAAGGATTATATGACAATGATAAAAACTATGGTGCCGGGATGCAAAAAATTTGTGGCAGTAGAAACCCTTACGGACAGAACGCTTCCGGCAGAAGAACTTGCTCGCTATGCAGGCATATATTGTAAAAATGTAAGTATAAATGATACAATTGAAGAAGCGGTAAATACAAGTTTGAAAACAGCAGGAGCTGATGATGTTATTTGTGCATTCGGCTCACTGTACTTTATGGGTGCGATACGCAGCATGTTTGGCCTGTAGAGGGACCTGGCCTTATGCAGGCAGCATTTATACATGTCAGCAATTCCGGAGGTGAGGTTGGATGGATATTAAGGCAGAACTGAATTACTTCAAGGCTATCGACCTGGAGGAACTGGTTAAAGGGGGTGAACAGATCCCCGATAATATCCGTAATTCGATTTTTCTTTACAATAAGGCCATCGAAAGCCTCAGATCCGGCAGTGAAGATATAGCCATCATAGAACTCAAGAAGGCTGTGGCTATGAATCCGCAATTCAACGAAGCCCTTAACCTGCTGGGAGTCTGTTACAGTTATACAGGTGAAAATGAAAAAGCGGTTGAAGTGTTTAAAAGAGTTCTTAAATCAGAATCTAACAGCGTTTATGCGGTAAAATTCATGCAGCGGGCCGGACTGGGGGATGTTTTGCCCACAGAGCAAAAACCCAGGCTGCGCACTGATACACAGCAGGATCAAAAGAGCGCTGAACCCTTGAAAAGGATCAGGGACAGGAAACCTGACAAAAAGGACAAGATTGTTATACTGAAAAACAAAAATACCATCAGCATGGCTATAGCTGCTGGAGCTGGCCTGGCAGCAGGTTTGCTGATATCATTGCTTATATCGGCGGCGGTTCCTGATCCGGAGCCTGTACAGCTGCCGCCGAAGCAGGAAGAAATTGATGCGGCGGTCAACGAGGCTAAAGATGAATTCGACAAACAGTATTCAGAACTGAAAAGCAAATATGAATCATTGCAGAATGACTGGGAGAACGCTGTAAAGCAGGCCGATTATTACAAAGCATCACTAAGGCTTTATGAAGTCGAAGATATGGCAGACAAAAGGGAATACCGGGATGCGGCCGATATGCTGTTGCTCATGAAGACCGTCGAATTCAGGGATGCAGAAAAGGAGAAATATGACGCACTGTACAATAAAATAATGCCGCAGGCGGCGAAATCGGCATACGAAACCGGCTACAAACAATATAATGCCAGGCAGTACGAGGATGCGCTGAAGAGCTTTGAAAAGGTGAAGCTGTATGATCCACAGTACAGTAAAATGGATGCGGCCATGTATTATACGGGACGCTGCTATCAGATAATGAAAGAAACGCGAAGTGCAATAGCTGTCTACCAGGAGCTTGCAGACAACTACCCTGCCAGCTGGTATACCAGAAATGCGCAGGTCAGGCTGAATGAACTGACCAAAGTACCGTAAATCTCTTCATAACATCGCCTGGGATATATCGTATAAATATAAAGCTATGCTGCAAAAACATAGCTTTTATTTTTTACTCTTTTGTATTATTATTAATAAAGCATCAATGCAGTATACATGGTGCACTGAACTAATTTGCCGGGGAGGTCTGGAAATGTATTATATAAGTACACGCGGCGGGACATGCAGAATAACGTCGGCAGAGGCAATAAAACGCGGTCTGGCTCCTGACGGCGGCCTGTTTGTACCTGAAACTGCAGTTAAGCTTACACCTTCGGAAATATCATCACTTACTGAGATGGATTACAGAGAGAGAGCAGTTTTTATACTGCAGCGTTTTCTTGATGACTACACTCCGGAGGAACTGGCGGAATGTGTCAGAGGAGCCTATGGAAGCAATTTTGATGATAAAAGGATAGCGCCGGTAGTTAAGCTTAATGACAATGCCTATATTCTTGAGCTCTGGCATGGGCCGACCTGTGCATTTAAAGATGTGGCGCTTCAGATATTGCCGCGCCTTTTGGTCAGGGCCAACAAAAAAACAGGTGAAAGCGCCCGGACTGTTATACTGGTGGCAACTTCAGGAGATACTGGCAAGGCAGCTCTTGAAGGTTTTAAAGATGTTGAGGGAACTAAAATTATTGTCTTCTTCCCTGAAAACGGCGTGAGCCAGGTCCAGAAACTGCAGATGGTGACGCAGGAAGGTTCGAATGTATATGCTGTGGCCGTAAGGGGCAATTTTGATGATACTCAGAACGGCGTAAAAACCATTTTTTCTGATAAAGAATTATCTGACATGATGCTGAGAAACGGATACAAGTTCTCCTCTGCGAATTCCATAAACTGGGGCAGGCTGGTACCTCAAATAGTTTACTATTTTTCAGCATATGCCGATATGGTGGCTTCAGGAGAAATCGACGACGGCGAGCCGATCAATTTCACCGTGCCAACAGGCAATTTCGGAAATATACTTGCTGCATGGTATGCCCGTGAGATGGGTCTGCCTATAAGAAAGCTCATATGTGCATCCAATGACAACAATGTTCTTACGGAATTTATCAATACGGGAGTTTATAACCGGGAACGCGAATTTAAAAAGACCATATCTCCTTCTATGGATATCCTGATTTCAAGCAACCTCGAAAGGCTTCTTTTTGAACTAACAGGCCATGACGGAGCTCAGGTGCTTGACTGGATGAACAGGCTGAAAAATGAGGGCAGATATGCTATAACTAACGGAGTTAAGAGAAAACTGCAGGAAATGTATTGGGCAGCTTACTCTACCGAGCATGAAACCCTGGAGACCATCAGAGACGTATACAAGGACTATGAATACCTGATAGATACCCACACCGCAGTTGGCGTCGATGTTTATGACAAATATGTCATATCTACCGGCGACATGACAAAAACTGTCATAGCTTCTACTGCAAGTCCCTTCAAATTTAACAGAAGTGTAGCCGAAGCGGTATTTGGCGAGGAATCTCTTGCGGGACTTGATGAGTTCGATCTGCTCAGGCTGCTTTCAAGGCAGTGCGGCCTTGATATCCCGTCGGGCCTTGCCGGACTTCAGGAAAAGAAAATCCTGCATAACAGGGTTTGTGACAAAGATGAAATGAAGGACCAGGTAATACAGATACTTAATCTGAAATAAGCAAACGGATTGTATACTTAATCCGGCACAGTGTCATGTACCGATGCGGCAAAACAGCAGTACTGCCAAAAATAACAGCGGAATTATCAAAGCGATCAGTATGATCGCTTTTTTTCCGCGTGTTATGTTAATAACAGTCAGACGCTGCACCAGCTTATTTTTTGCACCTTTTCCATGTATGTAAAAAACAGTTAATTTCCTCATAATTTATTATATTCGCATTTTAGCTGCCGATATTCACAGGCGGCAGCCTTTTTCACCATTACTGAGCCAAATTTATACCTGCTGCCTTTTCAATATAGCCGGGTCGGCTTCTACACGCGTTTGGCCGCACTTTTTTACTGCCTGCTGCCTTTATACACCTGTTGCCTGTTTATTCCGCATGCAAAAAATTAACATAGTTTATGTTGCCTGCAATAAGTTAACATAATTTGTTCATTGATTTACTTCGGGGCATCCTGTAAGGTTATAACTAAATGATATTAATTATAATGGGCCAATATTTGGCATATGCCTTTTTTACAGTGAACAGGAGGAGTATTTTTGAGGTCAGAAAGCAGAGGATTAAGATATACGGGAATAAAGACAGCAGCGTTGATTTGCGTCATAGCCATGCTATTTGCTGCGTTGTCGGTAAATACGCTGATATCCGGCTCTGCCCGGAATACGGCGGCAAAGATAATAAAGAATGAACGTTTCAATATGTCTTACATCTATTTCGGAAGTACCGCATCATATACAGGGTTCGTGGATAATACCGGAGGGTCGCTGGATCATATCGCACCAAGCTACTTTGATCTTAATAAGGACGGAACGCTGAAACTGACCGGAGCCATCGACAGGAACTTCATCGATGCCATGCATAAAAGAGGTATAAAAGTGACACCATTTCTGAGCAATCACTGGGACAGGGAATCAGGCGTGAATGCGCTGAACAAGCCTGAAATACTTGCATCACAGATAGCAGATGCCATTGTGAAATATAATCTGGACGGTGTTGATGTTGATATAGAAAACATGACCGAAACGGAAAGAGACAAGTATACTGAGTTTGTCAGGATACTGAGGAATAAGCTGCCCTTGGTCAAAACTGTTTCCGTGGCTGTTGCACCCAATCCATACAAACTGAAAAAAGGCTGGCATGCTTCCTATGATTTTGCCGCACTTCAGAAATATGCGGATTATCTGATGCTGATGACCTATGATCAGCATTACCAGGGATATGTAAGCATAACTGGAGGAGCTGGACCGGTAGCAGGATACGATTTTGTGGAGAAATCGATAAAAGCGGCTTTGGAAGAGGTACCGGCTGAAAAGCTCGTGCTGGGGATACCGTTTTACGGAAGACTTTGGAAACAGGGTGCTTTGTATGGCGGCTATGGTATCAGCAACAATACGGTAGAAGCATGGATTAAGGAATTTAAAGGCAAAGTTGTGTTTGACAAGGTTCAAAAATCTCCGAAAGCTGTTTTAACGATTAAGCCGTCCGACAGGAAGCCTGCTGTATTTGGCGTTACTCTTGAAGCTGGCACGTATGAAATATGGTATGAGAACGAAGCCTCGATCAAAAGCAAACTTGAGCTGGTTCAGAAATATAATCTGAAAGGTACCGGGAGCTGGAGCCTGGGGCAGGAAACGAAAGACACCTGGGACTATTACTCACTGTGGCTCAATGGCATATATTTCAGCGATATCCAGGATCACTGGGCAAAGGAATCTATCCTGTCAGCTATGGATAATGGCTGGATGGAAGGAGTATCAGCTTCCAGGTTCGAGCCGGAATCGCCCATGACCAGGGCACAGGCTGCAGTGCTGCTTGTAAGGGTGCTTGGCATCAGCGGACAGGCAGCATCAGGCAGGCCGGTATTCACAGATATCTCCGGACACTGGGCACAGGAAGAAATTGAGACCGCCGCAAAGGCCGGCATACTGAAAGGCGTTGGCAGCAGCAAATTTGAACCTGATAAGGTGCTAACCAGGGAGCAGATGGCCGTGGTACTTGACAGACTGTTGCTGGACGGTCAGAACAGTACGCAGGATTATAGAAATTCAAATGGTACGGCAGACGAAAAAGATGGCAATGCAAATCCCGTGGAATTTAAAGATACCGATAAGTTTGCCGCATGGTCATATGAAGCCATTGCCAGAATGACAGCAGCAGGTTTCATAGAAGGTTATCCTGACGGCACATTCAGACCGGTTGAAGCGATAAAGCGCGGTCAGATGGCAGTTTTGATTACCAGAACAGCTCCGGCCCTAAACGGGGCCGGAAACTGATGCTGGTTTAGCATCCAGGGGCAGCACACCTTATCGGAGCCTGGAACCGATAGGGTTTAATAGCTTAACTGCTTCGCAGATTATCGAAGCCGGAGCTGACCAGTACAGGAATGACAGGAGCCCGGGGTTTATCTGCAAAGAGACAGCAGGAACCGGACTGAACTGTACAGCGACAACAGAACATGGATCAGCACAGGGATGGCCGGATCAGTTCTGATCAGTATAAGAAAAATGTTGATGCAAATGTGCTGTCAATGCCTTATAAGTCATGTACAGCAAAGACTTCGGGACAGCAATTTGTACTTTGTATACAATTGTTAAAAAATTAATTAATGTCAAATCTATGGCGCATGTGTTACATACGTGATAGAATATTTACAGAAACATTGAAATTATTCAGTCACAAGTGTAATACAAAACCATTCTGTTTATGTCGGACCATATATCGATCGGATTAGATCGGATTCAAAGTGAATCAAAATTAGGCTTTTTGACAGCAAAGACAGAGATAGAGCAATACCTGAAAAAATGAAAAATAAAAGATAAATTTACAGAGACACTGCAGCTTATGATTTGTGAGGTGGTATATTTGGTCAAAGCAGTAAAGTCGTTCAGGGGAGGCATAAAACCTCGCCACCATAAGGAAACGGCCGGACTGGATACGGTCAGGGTGCCGCTGCCTTCGAAAGTCCTCATTCCTATGCTCCAGCATATCGGCGCTCCATGTACGCCCATGGTGAAAAAAGGTGACAGAGTGCTTGTGGGCCAGAAGATCGGGGATTCGGATAAGCCGGTATCAGCACCTGTGCATTCAAGTGTTTCAGGTACGGTAACAGATGTCAGGCCTTTCCTTTATTCATCCGGGGTTGAAGTAATGGCGGTGGAGATCAAGCCCGACGGGCTTCAGGAGGTACATGAAAGTGTCGCCCCGCCTGTATGCAGCAACAGGGAAAGCATGCTCAGGGCCGTCAGAGAATCAGGGATCGTCGGCCTGGGCGGTGCAGGATTCCCGACCAGTATCAAACTGTCGCCTCCTCCGGGCAAGACGGTAGATATTCTTGTGGTTAACGGTGCTGAATGCGAGCCCTATATCACCTCGGACTTCAGGGAGATGATGGAGAATCCTGAAGGCATCATACAAGGCATCAGGAAAGTGATGGAGATCACTGGTATTCCAAAGGCTTATATTGGCATAGAGTCAAACAAACAGGATGCCATCGACAGAATATCAATGTATTTGAAAGATGCAAACGATATTGAAATAGTAAGCCTGCCCGTCCGATATCCGCAGGGAGGTGAAAAGCAGCTGATCTACGCTGTAACCGGCAGGAAGGTCCCGGCAGGGAAACTCCCGGCCGATGCGGGCGTGCTGGTTCAGAATGTGACTACGGTATCATTTATTGCAGAGTACTTCAAAACAGGCATGCCATTGATCAAAAAGAAGATTACCGTAGACGGAGGAGCTGTGGCAAAGCCCATGAATGTGGAAGCCCTGATAGGCACGCCGATCAGAGAAGTGTTCGATTTCTGCGGAGGCTTCATAGACGAACCAAGAAAGATCATCATGGGCGGACCCATGATGGGAGTTGCCCAGTACTCTCTGGAGAACCCGGTATTAAAGCAGACCAATGCGCTTCTGGCATTTAATGAGAATGAAGCTGAGGAGCCGAAGGAATCTGTATGCATACGCTGCGGCAAATGTGTTGCGGCATGTCCGATGAACCTTCTGCCCCTGTATATAAATTCCAACGTTGTAAGAGGCAATTTTGAGGAGACTTTGAAGTATCACGTCAATGACTGTATTGAATGCGGCTGCTGCTCTTATGTATGTCCGGCTTCCAGGCATCTGGTCCAGTCGATGCGCATTGCAAAAGCAGAGCTCAGAAAGATGGCAGCAAAGAAGCAGGGAGGGAAAAACTAGCATGGAAATAAACCTTTTGGCTGGCTCATCACCGCATATAAAAAGTGGTGAAAGCACGCAGAAAATAATGAGGGATGTCATTATAGCGTTATTACCTGCAACAATTGCTGCGGTATACTTTTTCGAAGTACAGGCCGCCATGCTTATCCTTGTGACTGTTATATCGTGTGTAGCGTCAGAATACCTGTGGTGCAGGATAACTAAGAAGAAAAATACGATAACAGACCTCAGTGCAGTAGTTACAGGCATGTTGCTGGCATTCAACCTGCCTCCGGCTTTACCTCTGTGGATAGCGGTCATTGGAGGCGTGTTTGCAACTATTATAGTAAAGCAGCTGTTTGGAGGACTTGGTCATAACTTTGTAAATCCGGCACTGGCAGCCAGAGCATTTCTGATGGCATCATGGCCGGTGCAGATGACAACATGGCAAACGCCGGGCTGGGACGCCGTAAGCTCAGCTACGCCGCTGGCAATTATGAAATACGGAAGTGAAGCGCCCGGAGAGATGCCGGGAATATGGGACATGTTTATTGGAAACATTGGCGGCTGTATTGGAGAGACGTCTGCACTGGCATTGCTTATAGGGGCCGCGTATCTCGTGGCAAGAAAGGTCATTACGCTGGAGCTGCCCCTGGCATATATAGGGACAGTAGGATTCATGACATGGATGCTGGACGGTGAAAGCCTGTTTACCGGGAATTTCGTTTATCACATATTTGCCGGAGGACTTATACTCGGTGCGTTCTTCATGGCAACAGACTACACGACATCGCCTGTTACATTCACAGGAAGAATTATAATGGGGATCGGCTGCGGGCTTCTAACATCAGTTATCAGGCTTTATGGGGGATATCCTGAAGGAGTGTCCTATTCCATACTTCTGATGAATCTTGTGGTTCCCATGATAGACAGATACATCATACCGAAAAGCTTCGGAGGAGGTGCCGTTAAAAATGCGTGATATGATAAAACCCACGCTGTCGCTGTTTATAATTTGCCTGGTAACGGCATTCTGCCTGGCTTTCGTAAATTTCATAACAAAAGATACTATTGCGCAAAGAGCTGCTTTGGATGCAGAAGAGCAAAGGAAACAGGTAATGACTGAAGCAGACAGCTTCGAGAAACTGGAGAACTGGAAAGATCTCGATGAAAGCGGCCTGATAGAAGAAGTTTATGCAGCATACGACGGGGACAAACTTGCCGGTTATGTATTTTCCGCATTGCCTGTCGGGTTCGGAGGCGAGATAGCTGTAACGGTTGGTGTCAGCAAAGATAACAAAATCAGCGGCATCACTGTCGGTGATAATGAAGAGACGCCGGGCCTTGGCAGCAAGACTGCCGAAGAGAAATTTACAGGGCAGTTTGCAGGCAAGGACATAACCAAGGGAATTAAGATAGTCAAGCAGGCAGTATCATCAGATGATGAGATACAGGCTGTCACCGGCGCTACGGTCAGCAGCAGGGCTGTGACTCGTGCAGTACAGGCCTGTGCGGATCTTGGTGAAAAGCTGCTGAAGGAGCAGATTGGAGGCGGTTCTCAATGAAATTGTTCAAAATATTCAGGAATGGTATTATTGATGAAAATCCTACGTTCCGTCTTGTACTGGGCACCTGCCCGACACTTGCAATAACGACTTCCGCGATAAACGGTATAGGTATGGGGCTTGCGGCTACCGTTGTTTTGATTGGATCCAACGCGGTCATTTCACTGCTGCGGAAGTTTATACCCAGCAAGGTCAGGATGCCTGCATTCGTGACTATCATAGCCGGCTTTGTAACGATCGTGCAAATGCTTCTCAAAGCTTATGTACCGGCACTTGACAAAGCTTTGGGTATTTATATTCCTTTAATCGTCGTCAACTGCATCATAATGGCAAGGGCTGAATCATTTGCGTCAAAAAACCCCGTACTGGATTCGATTGTTGACGGCCTTGGGATGGGCATTGGCTTTACACTGGCGATAACTGCGATAGGAAGTGTCAGGGAAATACTTGGCAATGGAAGCATATTCGGATTCAAGCTGTTCGGAGAATCGGCAAGTCCTGCACTCGCCATGATTCTTCCTCCCGGCGGGTTCCTTGTGTTTGGACTTGCAATAGGCCTTGTAAACCTTCTGACCAACAGGCAGGTATCGGCAGCCGGCTGCGGTGCTGCTCTAGCCGGCTGTGAAGGCTGCGGCGGCCACTGCAGCGCCGGGGCATCAGAAGAGGAGGTGCGCTCATAATGCTTGAGAGTATTCTTATAACGTTTTTATCGGCAGTATTCATAAACAACTTTGTTGTTGTGAAGTTCCTGGGAATATGCCCCTTCCTTGGTGTATCAAAGAAAATAAACACAGCTGTTGGAATGGGCGTTGCAGTTATATTTGTCATGACTTTTTCATCAGCGGCCACATGGGCTGTACAGGAATTTTTGCTAAAACCGCTGGATCTTGAATATCTGCAGACTATAGCTTTCATTCTTGTTATCGCAGCGCTGGTACAGCTTGTGGAAATGGTACTGCAAAAAACCAGCCAGGCGCTGTATAAGGCTTTGGGTGTATACCTTCCGCTGATTACGACAAACTGTGCGGTACTTGGTGTGTGCCTGCTGAACCTTGAAATACAGGGTGAAGCCAGATTCCTTATGTCCGTACTGAACGGCGCTTTTTCAGGAGTAGGCTTCACACTGGCGATAGTGCTGTTTGCAGGCATCAGGGAACGCCTGGAAACCGCAGATATACCCAAATGTCTTGAGGGCTTTCCGATATCTTTGATTTCTGCGTCACTGGTATCTCTGGCGTTTCTTGGGTTCCAGGGTTTGATTAATTAGGCCGGAGGGTTGAAAAATGGGAGAAATATTGATAGCAGTCTTGATAATCAGCGGCCTTGGACTGGTTTTCGGCATCGGATTGTCATATGCATCCAGGGTATTCGCAGTGAAAATCGACGAAAGAGTTGTGCAGATAAGGGAAGTGCTTCCTGGAGCCAACTGCGGAGCGTGCGGCTTTACTGGTTGTGACGGTTATGCCGGTGCCATTGTGGAAGGCAGGGCGCCAACCAACGCCTGCCCTGTCGGCGGAAGTGCAGTGGCAGAAAAGGTTGCCGCAATCATGGGCGTGGAGCCGGAAGGTGTAAAAAGAACTGCTGCCAGGGTACTCTGCAACGGGCGGTGCAGTGTAAGCAAAGAGAAATACGAGTATCAGGGCATAGACAGCTGTGCTGCTGCAGCTCAGCTGTACGCAGGCCATAAAGCCTGTGCATATGGATGCCTGGGGCATGGCGATTGCCTGAAGGCATGCCCATTTGATGCTATTGTTATGGTCGGCGGAATAGCCAGGATTGTGGAGGACCGATGCAAAGCGTGCGGTAAGTGCGTTCTGGCATGTCCTAAGAACCTGATCGAAATTATTGATAAAACAAAAAAATACTCTGTCATGTGCAGGTCCAGGGATAAAGGTGCCGTAACGAGGAGCAACTGCCAGGTCGGCTGCATTGGCTGCACCCGCTGTGTCAAAGCTTGCCCGCAGCAGGCAATTTTCATGGAGGGGACACTTGCCAGGATCAACTACGATAAATGCGATAACTGCGGCGAGTGTACAAAGGTATGCCCGACAATGGCCATCAGGGTTATGGACTTCGGCGAATGACAGGCATATAATATGATTTGCATTAGGCTGAATACTGGTATATAATAATAAAAAACTAAATAAGACAGTTCGAAACCATCCTGTCTATAAACAAAACTACGGAGCTCCTGCGTTGGCTGATATGCCGGCTGCGGGTTTTAAAACGTTTATGGGGGACGGATTTCGTCCCTTTTTTATTGCAGTTGATGGCCGAACGGGAAAGGACGGAAATATGAAAAACAGAGCACAGACCATTGAAAACGGAAACAAAAACAGAACCAGGAGAGGCTACATCAGGTATATCACAGAAGCTGCGGTAATTGCAGCTATGTATGCAGCACTGACGATAATCATCCCAGGAGGTTCAGGTCAGATCCAGGTGAGAGTCGCGGAGGCTCTGACTGTTCTGCCTTATTTTACTCCGGCGGCAATACCCGGACTTTTTGCAGGCTGCATTACATCTAATATTTTTGTGGGAGCAGGTATGTACGATATAATATTTGGCAGCCTGGCAACTCTTTCAGCTGCTTTCTTCACAAGCAAGATGCCGTCCAAAGCTCTTGCTCCGCTGCCGCCTGTTATTTTTAACGCGGTAATAGTTGCTTTCGTGCTGAATGCAACGATAAACGCACCACTGTTTCTCACAATGCTTACCGTAGGACTTGGTGAACTGGTCGCGTGTTACGGCCTTGGATATCCGCTTATTCTTTTTTTGGAAAAGAACCGTGAAAAAATTTTCAGAAGACAGTAACACTTCAAATGCCTGAGTGCCGCCGGCAAAAAGGCCGGCGGCCTTAACTTTACCGCAGGTTTGACTTCGTTTTGAGATAATGGCTTCATACGCGGATAATGGCCGCCGCACCTGCAAAGCATATTATGCTTGACATGACAGAGACAGTGTACTAAGATATACCTATAATATAATATATCTGGGGAGCTGGAAAAGATCCGGCTGAGAGGGAACTGCAGCGTTCCGACCCATTAAACCTGAAACGGATAATGCCGGCGGAGGGAGTATATGCAATTGTTGATGATATCATCAGACCCTTTGTCAGTTTCAGGCGAAGGGTTTTTATTATGTCGGCTGTGTATTGCCGGTTGCGCGCACCGGTACAGCAGCATCCTTCTCTGATCGATTCTGATCGATTCCCGGATCATATTATACGCCAATGGAGGCTGTTCACAACCGCGGCGTTTATTTGCACACTGTCTGAATTTAAGACCCTTTGTGCTGAAGAAGCCGATGACATGTGAACTGAATTTGAATGGAGGGATTTCAATATGAAAAAATACAATACATGGATGCTGGTGGAAGCCGGGATGATGATAGCCTTATCCGTAATCCTCAGTGAGTTTGTGAAATTATTTAAAATGCCGATGGGCGGTTCGGTAACTCTGGGAGGAATGGTGCCGCTGTTCCTGTTTGCTTTCAGATGGGGCGGGAAGCAGGGCATGGTCGCGGGCGCGGTCTATGGCATACTGGATCTTATAATAGGGTATAGTTCGATGCATCCCATAGCTATGATCCTGGACTACCCGCTTGCATATGCAATGCTGGGGCTTGCCGGCTTTTTCAGAAAGACGCCTGCGGGCTATATCGGCGGCGTAGTCACCGGAGTTTTTGCCCGGTTTGTCTGCCATGTCCTGTCAGGGGTAATATTCTATGCAAGCTATGCACCGGAAGGTCAGGCCCCGCTGCTTTATTCCATATTGTACAACGGCACTTTCCTTGGACCGGAACTGGTCATTACTGTTGTACTTACGCTGGTCATACTGAAGTTCGCACATCTGCCCGAGCCGAAAAGACAGCATAATGTAACCAAATCCTGATAATCGGGGCTTAAAACTGCATTACATGTCCGGTCAGGGCGTTCCAGCTGCCGTTATTCTTCTGCAGATCACACGGGCGGCATAAACACCGCTGGCGCCGGCCTGTGACAAGCCACGGGTTATACCGGCGCCGTCGCCCACAGCGAACATATTAGGCAGCTTTGTTTCCAGCTCATTGGTAAGTTCGAGCCGTGCACTGTAAAATTTTACTTCGACACCGTAGAGCAAAGTATCGTAATTGGCAGTACCGGGCGCTATCTTATCGAGCGCGAAAATCATCTCTATTATATTGTCAAGATGCCTCTTTGTAAGCACCAGACTTAAGTCACCGGGGGTCGCGTTCAGTGTTGGCTTCGTAAAGCTTCTGCTCAGCCTGTGCTCATTTGTTCTCATACCTTTCAGAAGATCGCCGAAACGCTGGACAAGTACCCCTCCGCCCAGCATGTTGGAAAGGGATGCTATACGCTTGCCGTACTGGTATGGTTCATTGAACGGCTGGGTGAATCTGTTGCTGACCAGCAGGGCAAAATTGGTGTTTTCACTTCTGAGTTCAGGGTCTGAATAACTGTGTCCGTTCACCGTAATAATGCCGTCAACATTTTCAGTAACTACATGGCCGTAAGGATTCATGCAGAATGTGCGTACAATATCGCCATATTGCTTTGTACGGTATTTCAGCTTTGCTTCATATACAGCATTTGTGATATGCTCGAATACTTTCGCAGGAAGCTCGACCCTTACGCCTATATCGACCTGATTGTTGATCAGGGTGAGGCCAAGGTCCCTGCATTGCTTTGAAAACCATTCGGCCCCCGAACGACCGGGCGCAGCTATCAGGTATGTGCATTTGATGATATCGCCGTTTGCCATCTCCAGCAGATAGCCCTTATTTTCCGGAACTATCCGCCTGACCTGAGAGTCGCAGCGTATTTCAACACGTTCTTTCAGGTAATCATATAAATTACTTAGGATCTGCCGGTTATTCTCCGTACCGAGGTGTTTTACTTCGGCATGCAGCAGGTGGAGGTCATGCTCCAGCGCCAGTTTTTCGATCCTTGCGGCTTCTTCGCTCCTGGTACTGAAGCGTTCGGTTGGTGCCCCGAACTTTATATTGATGCTGTCAATATATTCAAACAACTGCCTGCATTCGCTGTCAGGCACATACTCATTGAGCCAGCCGCCAAACTCCGTTGTGAAATTGAACTTTCCGTCCGAATAGGCGCCTGCACCCCCAAAACCGTTCATGATCCCGCAGCTGCGGCAGTTTACGCAGTTAACTGCCTTTTTTTCGATTATTGGGCACTTCCGCTGATATATATCACTGCCCTGTTCAAGCATAACAATCTTTATCGACGGAAGACAGCGTGCAAATTCATACCCGGCAAAAATTCCCGCTGTTCCGCAGCCTATTATTGCAGCATCATAAGTATCATAGCTCATAAAATCACACTCCATAATAATTTTACACATTTGGATATAATTTTCACAAGAGGGAAAAGCATGACAAGGAACATGTCTCCATGTCCCGCTCCTGATCAGGTTCCTCAGATTTCCTCATCAAGCCCCTTGACAATATCCTTTACAGGCCTTAAAATATAAATTGCTCGGAAGCATGGGCGTTTAACTCAGCTGGTAGAGTGTCATCTTGACGTGGTGAAAGTCATAGGTTCGAGTCCTATAACGCCCACCATAATGAAAACCATCTGTCGGTATCGGCAGATGGTTTTTGCGTAAAAGTGTTGAACTCTTTCCTTCAAAGGTGTATATTGATTCTGTCAGATAATTTGGGGCTGTAACTCAGAGGGAGAGTGTCACATTCGCATTGTGAAAGCCGTGGGTTCAAATCCCATCAGCTCCACCAGCCAGGGACAGGGGTACAGGTACCTTGTCCCTGTTTTTATGAATATGGCCTGTCTTATCTGAGAGACAAGTCAATATTTTCCCGGAAAAATTCCTGTATTGCCGGGTATGCCTTCCTGTAATACTGTATTTGAAAGTAATTCAGAAAATATTTCAAATGTCTTAATGAAATTGACTGTGCAATATAAATGTAATATAATAGAAATAGTGCAATATATTTACAAACATCAAGATGTTTAGTCAACACATTTCAATTCATTTTTAAGGGGAGTTGCTCAAATGAAAAGAAAGCTACTTTTTCTGTTTGCTTTTATTCTGATGCTTTTCATGTGTTTAATGTCTTTTGACGCTTTTGCATCAACAGGAACAGATATGATGATTCAGGTCAATACAACAGTGACTGAAAATCTCGGAAGCTGGGATGAACAGGATATTTTCCGCTTCAGGCTGGATCAGCCCGGCAGTTTGCAGGCCGTCAGACTCCAGAACATATACCTGGAATCTTAGCTTATTCAGAATCGACAGCAACGGTCAGACGTACGTACTGGGGAATTATTACAATGGTGATACAAGTTCATCAGTTAATGCAACAAAAACCATGTATTCAAATAAGTTCAGGCTACCAGCAGGTGATTATTATATCCGTATACAGGATGCCGATCGCTATTCGAATGGAGATTATATGGTTACAGCACTATATACTCCTGAACCTGGCAGCGACTATGAGAAAGAGTTCAATGGTAATTCAGGCACGGCAAATATACTTTACACTAATACGCAATGCAGTGGGAATCTCAGTACATTAGGAGATGTTGACTGGTTCAGGGTGACTTTGACCCAGCCCGGCAGCTTGCAGGTCAAATTTGAATATCCGTCAGATTCCAGAACATATACATGGAATTTGAGCTTATACAGGGTAGACAGTGAAGGCAAGCTTGAAGAACTTGGGAATTATTACAATGGTGATACAAGTTCATCAGTTAATGCAACAAAAACCATGTATTCAAATAAGTTCAGATTATCAGCCGGTGATTATTATATCCGTATACAGGATTCTGATCGTTACACCAATGGCGATTATACGATAACGGTTCTTTCAGATGTGGTTGCCGACATACCGGCTCCATGGGCAAAGGCAGAGGTAGAAGCGGCAATAAATAAGCGGCTTGTACCGGAATATATGCAAAAAAAGTATACCCAAAATATAAACAGAAATGATTTTTGCTATCTCGTAATTAATTTAATTACAGTAAAGACGGGCAGGAATATCAACGAGATCCTGGCAGCAAAGGGGAAAAACCTTGATTACAGTGCATTTTCTGATACAAGTGATCCGACGGTCCTTGCGGCCTATGCGCTGGGAATAGTTAATGGAAAAGGCAGCAACAGGTTTGATCCCGATGGTTACATTACAAGGCAGGAAGCTGCTGTCATGCTGCAAAGGACAGCAAATGTACTGGGTTTTACTGTTTCTGATGGCCCGTCAGTGGATTTTGCAGATAAAAATGAATTTGCAGGCTGGGCTGTCAATGGTATCGCTTTTGCTTCAGCAGCGACTGACAAAACCAATGGTAATAAGGTAATGGGGGGAACCGGAAATGGAAGGTTTTCTCCGCATGGAACATATACACGCCAGCAGGCATTTATTACAATGATTCGCCTGTACAATGCCATGAATTAGCCTTTGTAAAATTTTAGGGATGAGGCAGCGAAATGACGGCTGCCTTATCCCTTTTTTACAGATTTGGTATATTAGATAAAAGGGATATAAAGGATTTGTGAGGTGTTGCGGATGTCAGTATCCAAAGCATGGTATTGGAGTAAGGATTATATCCTGTATGGCTGCAGCCGAGTGAGGAAAGCTATTATATAGCTCAGCGCTGGAAAGATATCCGTGATGTTCTGGATTTTGGCTGCGGACTGGGCAGACATGCGATATTTTTTGCAAAACAGGGATTTCGCGTCAGTGCTTTTTACTTGTCTGAAGAAGCAACAGAGTATTCATTTCACACACCGATTCCGCAGGGATAAGAAAAATTATACCGGACCGGGACAGTGAACCTGTCCCATGTCCCCATGTCCCACCGGTATTTCCCAAGCCTTGATAATATATTCCGGAATGATATAATTATACACAGTCATTTGACAGACTGTCTATTTTTATACTGGAGGTGTTTATGTCTCTACAGGATATAATCAGTATCATAACTGCATTGCTTATGACTTCATCCAATGTTTCGGGACCGGCTTATGTGCCGGTGCAGACAGAATGCATCAAAAATATTCCTGCTGAGCAGGTTGCCTTTGTGATGGACAAGTTGTATGATTCGGCTGATTTGCTTGCCGCTGCAAGTGCCGCAGCCACAATGTCAGGGGCTAAGCCCGCTGTAGCAGCAGCCATGACGGGTATGACTGAAGATATCCTAAGCTCAGTTGCCGGCGAACAGACTGTATCAGAGGAAGCTGCCGAGCCCCAGGATGATGAAAGCCTTTGGTACTGTCCTGAAATACCGATGAAGAAAGAGCATCAGAAGCTGTTATATGAATGCTGTATCGAAAGAGGCCTTGACTATATAGATATGCTGGCGCTGATATCACTGGAAAGCAATTTTCAGGAGAAATGTTCGAACGGGAAATTCAAAGGTTATTTTCAAATAAATGCCGAACACGGAGCGAAGCTTTCAAAGTTGCTTAACACTGCAAATAACCCGCTTGACGGTGCAACAAACATAAAGTGGGGCACTGCTTATTACAGCTGGATATTGCTTGATGGACGCGTCAGCGGTCTTGAGGGAAAGGCAAAAAGAGATGCGGCACTGTCCATATATCAGCGCGGTACCGGCGGTTATGACAAGTATGGAATAAATAAAAAATACCTTGAAAAGTACTATAAAAAAAGAGCTGTAATAGTGTCATATTTTCAAAATTAGGCAGATTAAACTCGTCGTTGATTATCTTTCCTATTTGAATATTTCGGCAGTTGTATGGTAGAATTGTTGTGAAGTTGACATAACTTATGCTATTGTCAATTATGCAGCAGAGGGGTCACACAATATGCCGAATATACCTTTGACAGAGATTGTAATGGGATTATCAAGCGCCATCGACCTTGTATCTCCCCAAATGGCGGATCATCACAAACGCGTTGCGTATATAGCCAGCATTATAGCTTCAGAAATGGGACTGCCGGAGAAAGACAGGCAACAGATACTCATGGCGGGTCTTTTGCATGATTGCGGTGCAATTGAGGATGAGGAAAGGCTCAGGACTTTCAGCTATGATTTCGGCGATTCTGCGGAAGAACGGCTAAAGCATGGCACTATGGGCTGGCAGATTCTCAACAGGATCGATGAACTGCGTTGTCCGGCTGAAATTATCAAATACCATCATCTGTATTGGAATGAATCGGAGTTTTTCCGTTATAAAGATGCTGACATACCGTTGGGAAGTTACATACTGCACGTTGCCGATAGGGTGGATGTCCTGATGGACAGGTCTGAGGAAGTACTGCAGCAAAGGCCATTTATCAGGGAAACAATCTGCAGCGGTAAAGGCACTATGTTTATGCCTGACGTTGTTGATGCATTGTTAATGGTATTTGACAAGGAATATTTCTGGTTTGACCTTATAAGTCCTTATATAGACGGGATTCTTAATGATTTGCTCATACAGGAAAGAAAAATGGTCGATATGGATAAAATGCGGATTATAGCGGAAGCATTTACAGGCATTATCGACTACAGAAGCAGCTTTACAGCCGACCATTCGATGGGTGTTGCAGAATGTGCTGTGCAGCTTTCACAAAAAATGGGCCTTTCAGAAATTGAGACAAAAATGATGGAAATAGCCGGGTTGCTGCATGATCTGGGCAAACTGGCAATTCCGGTAGAAATACTGGAAAAACCGGGTCCCCTCAACAGCATGGAATTCAATATAATGAAAAAACACCCCTATTACTCATACAGGATTCTCGGACGGATAAGCGGATTTGAAAGAATAAATGAGATGGCCTCATTTCACCATGAAAGGATCGATGGTACGGGATATCCGTTTAAGCTGGATGGCCGCAGCCTGAGCCTTGGAGCAAGAATAATGGCTGTCAGTGATGTGTTTACGGCTCTGACGGAAAAAAGACCTTACAGAAATGCAATGTCAACTGATGAAGCAATTAAATTCATAAGCAAAATGGTTATGGACAATCACCTTGATGGTGATGTGGCTGATTGCCTGAAACTCAATGTGGATGAAATCAACGGTATGAAACTCCGGGCTCAGCAAATGAGGACAACAGAGTTTGCAGTAAAGAGAATTTACAGCCATAAAAGAAGGGCCTGATGAAGTGCGGCTCAAATGTCAGACACATTCCGGAGTTTGCAGGTGCACTTCACAGAGCCCTTTTTTCGCCGTTATTTTAATGTTTTCTGTCCATCAGCCAATGTTTTTGCTGGTAATACTGCAGTCAGATAAAGTACAGTGGTACAGCAGACCAAAGGAAGCGGTTCAATAGAAGGGGTAACCATAAGAGCCGCCGTAGAAAGGTGATCCGAAGAAGAAGGGGCGCCTTCTCCTGCGGATCAGACCTCCGATCAGAAGGGCTCCTATAAAGTCTCTTAAAATACGCCTGCCGCCGCCGAAAAACTGCCTTTCTTCAGCAACCGGGCTGTTTTTGATGGCTGCTTCAACGTCAGCTTCCACTTTCTTGTAAATATCAGATACCATTGATTCGTATTCTGTTTTTGACGGGCATTTATCGCCATTCTTGCTTGCCCATTTGTCACATTCGCTTTCTACTACTGGCTGTATTATATTGTATGTCTGCGGATATAAGTTCTCAAGATCCTCAGTGGACATTTCAGCAAACTGGTTGTACTGAGCGGGAGAAACAGCCATAGAACTGCAGACGTTTTGCATGGACATTGGGCTGTATGCATTCTGATACGGCATAACATTGGCGTTCTGCATTGGCATCATACCGGTATTGGACATCGGCATCATGTTGGCGTTCTGCATTGGCATCATACCGGTATTGGACATCGGCATCACATTGGCGCCCTGCATCGGCAACATGCCGGCATTGGACATCGGCATCATATTGGCGCCCTGCATCGGCATCATGCCGGCATTTGACATCGGCATCACATTAGCGCCCTGCACAGGCATCACATTGGCAGTGTCCATCGGCATTGTCTGTGTATTACGATAATAGCTGTACATCGATCATCCTCCTATCCCTATTAACAACATAACAATTCATTACGTTACAATTTATGTTATGAAAAAATCAAAAGAATAGTTACGATTTATTATTTTATGTAATGCGAATTTCATATGTTTTTTATGGAGCGGGAAAGTTATATGATACGTCTAATATTTTGAAAGGATGAAAATTTAATATATGTGACATTTCGTTGTTCCTGAAGTACTGCCTGTTCAGCAGAAGTGTCACGATACCTGGAGAAGAAGGAGGCGGCAGATGTATCCCCTTTCGGTACCAAAGGAGAATGAACCCAAAGTAAAAGCTGATATTTCAGAAGAAGTAAAACGTATGATGGATCAGTACGGCAATGACGTATTGAGAACTGCCTTCATGTATCTTAAAGACAGGCAGAGGGCTGAAGATGCCTTTCAGGAGGTCTTTATAAAGGTATACAGAAAGTATGGCGATTTTAAAGGTGAAAGCAGCGAGAAAACCTGGATCATAAAAATAACGATCAACCTTTGCAAAGATATCCTGCGTAGTTCATGGCTGAAAAGAGTCATCATAACGGACCGGATCGGAGCCGGGAAGAGCGTATCTGACATAGAAGAGAGATATATAAGAAAGGATGAGAACAAGAGAGTCTTTAGCGCTGTGTTATCACTTCCGCCGGCATTAAGGGAGGTTATAATACTTTACTATTACCACGGATTCGACACTCCTGAGGTCAGCAGTATTCTCGGTACAAAACAGGGAACTGTAAGAAGCAGACTCCACAGAGCGAGGGAGATACTGAAATCGAAGCTGGGAGGGGGAACAGGGACAGGTGAGTGATATCAGGGATTTCAGAAAAATCGCTGATGAAGCGATGTGGAACATAAATGTAACGGATGAAATGAAGAATGAAGTTTTAAGAAAATGCGGCCAAAAGCAGCATGTACGGATGCCAGCACTCAGAATTGCAGCAGCGGCAGCATGCGGAGTGATCGTTGCCGGTATGCTGTATTTAGCAGGAATACTGAAGCCGATACTGCCGGATCATCCGGGAAATGCCCCGGAAAGTCAGCAGCCAGGTATTTTTTCGGCAGCGGATAATGCAGCAGATAATCAGGAAGTTGATCCGGCAGACCATGGTATGGGTATAATGAGTGAACAGGTCAAACAGTGGCAGCCTGCTTCCCTGGAGGAGGCAGGAAAAAATTTCGGAGAAGGTTTCCTGATACCGTCCGGTATACCGGACGAATACGGACAGGCTGACATATATGCGTCAGGAAATGAAATTGGTCAGGCAGACAGGGTAGTCATAAGTTATTCTACGGAAGAACATTTATTTGAGATAATCGAGGAAAAAACAAATGATACCGTGGAATTTGCAGATTTCGAGGAAGTTGACATTAACGGCGTCAAGGGATATTTAATGTCGGAGGATATGGGAACAGAAACGTATTACACACAGCTATGCTGGACTGATAATGGCATTATGTACACCATAGTCGGATCACTGACAAGACAGGAGGCAATAGAAATTGCAAGAGCAATGAACATCGGAAACCGGCAATAATAACGTCAGCGAATAAGGACAATACAGGCAGCAGAAACACAAACACAATAACTATCAGCAACAACATAAGTAACAAACAACATTATCGTCAGCAACTGACAACAATCTGGAGGGATAATTATGTACAGAACGAAAGCGGCAAAAGTATTTATAGCTGGCTTAAGTCTGGCAATGGCACTATCGGCGGCGGTATATGCGGAAAAAATGCCTGAAGAGGAAATTACGGTTCAGTTAAACAGTACGACAGAGCAATCTGAAGCTGTTGCACCGGACACACCGGTTTCTGATAACGGTCAGGTATTAATGCCTGAAGACACTGACGGACCGGCAGTAAGCGGCTTTGCAGGGAAAGGGGAAAGCGGTTCCGCCGGGACATCGGAGCCTGAGGATGCAATAATCTATGAAAACGGGGAGATTTACCGGAAGCAGCTGGAAGCAGACAGGTATCTGTTTGAGGATCACGCTGATGAAATAGCATCACGGGGCATTACCATAACCCACACCTTCCCTGCTGAAGAGTATGTTGAAATCGGTATTACGCCATACAATGAAGAGAATGCTGACTTCATTTATCAGGCATTGGGGAAGGACATGATAAAGGTTGTTGAAGGTATACAGGTTGTAGCCTATGATATTGCTGCACCTGCCGGTGAAAGTGAAGTTTACGGCACTGAATCGTACACTGGTGATGCAGAAGAATCAGCAACTGCCGATGATCAGAACGTTTCGGTAACGTCCGGTGCCGTGCCGGCCCCGGCAGAGCAGACAGCATCGACGCCTTTGATTGCAGGCACTGCAGCCGCAGCAGCAATATTGCTGGGAGGTATTCTTCTGACCGGCCGCAGGCTAAAAACCGCAAAGAGGTAAGCTGCAGTATGAGAATTTGATAATCGGTAATAAGAGGAACTGACAGATCCTGAATTTTATTTGGAATAGGCCTGAAAAGGCTTATTTTTTTTGAAGAATTGCAGTAAAAAATAACGTATATATTTATACAATCAAAATATTCAATGAAAATATCGGAGGTATATGGTATGATAATAACAACGACACCTTCTGTTGAAGGAAGAAAAATCAGGGAATACAGGGGCATAGTGTTTGGCGAAGTGGTTTCCGGTGTGAACTTCCTCAAGGATTTCGCAGCTGGATTAACAAACTTCTTCGGTGGAAGATCAGGTTCCTATGAAGGAGAACTGATCGATGCCAGGGATCAGGCTATAATGGAGATGATCCGCAGAGCTGAAGAAAACGGAGCCAATGCTGTTGTGGGTGTTGACGTCGATTATGAAGTGCTGGGAGAGGGCAACATGCTCATGGTCACAGCATCAGGTACGGCAGTGATACTGGAGTAAGCCGGAAGACTATGACGGCCTGAGGTGAATCCGGATCAGTTTCTGATCAGCCTGCACCCTGCAAAAAGACAGTTTGAGAAAGCAATACAGACAGAGAGAGTAACAGAGAACATATGAAGATACAGCACCAGAGTATGTTTTTAACCGAAGCAGTGCCGGGATCGGGCATGTGGAATGGCATCAAGGCTTTTGACGATGCCGTTTACGGGTTTATTTCCGGCTTTATTTCTGATAATATGACGCGATTTGCGAAGATCATGACGTTCATGGGTTCGCAGTGGGTTATTATCATACTTACTGTATTAATTCCGTCTCTGATATTTATTCTCAGAAAAAAGAAGTATTACCGGCCCGGGCTGCTGATACCTGCAAACATAGCTTTCGGAGCTCTATTCAGTCAGATACTCAAGTTTATATTCCGCAGACCCAGGCCGGAAGTGCTCAGACTCATTGAAGAGACCGGATACAGTTTTCCAAGCGGCCATTCGATGAATTCCGTTATTTTTTACGGTTTTGCCGCATACCTGCTTGTCAGGTACTGCAGGCACCGGAGCAAATATCTTATTGCAGGTATCATCGGTGTGCTGATAGTGCTGATCGGCCTGAGCAGGATCTATCTTGGCGTGCATTATGCCAGTGATGTACTGGGAGGTTTGCTGATCGGCACAGGTTGGCTTATCCTTGCAATAAGAGTTTCAGAAAAAATATTGAAGTAAAGTTACATGGGACCGTTACCGGTAGCTGCAGGAGAGTTTTTTCAGGACCGCCTGCCGTTATTATAGCCCGAAGAGCTGAAATTCACATGAGCAAATACGACGAACTCATCGCCGTGGGCACGGCCTATAGCATACTTTTCAAAAAATTTCCCGGCATTCTCTTTTATGATGTTGTAACAGGCAACTATGACCTTGTCACCGACATCAAAGCCATAATCATCATTGACCTGTTTGAAATGGCTGATGAATTCTTCTTCAATGTCTATTACAGGTATTATACCGAAAACGGGATCACGGCTTCGCATCTGTATGATCCGGATATCCTTGGGTGGATAGGCCTTCCGCATAACGCTTCTTGCGATGACATCAAAAAACGGTTCAGAGAGCTTGCAAAAAAGTACCACCCGGATATGGGCTGAGACAGCGGCGACTTTATCAGACTTATGGAAAATTATCACAGACTGATGGATTGAGATATAATCAGTGGAATCAGTCAGGACTTTGAAGTGTATTTTGTGTTGTAACCATTGTTTTCCCCTGGCCGCATAATATTTGGGTAATAAATGTCGGCCTTTATATCAAGTGACATCTGCTTTAACATTTTATATACATTGTATGGGTCCGGTATATGTGAAAGATTTGCCCTGACCCCGGTATTTTTCGGGTTGAGACGCACAGAGCCGCAGTTGCGGAGTTTATCTATCAGGCCTACGTTCACATCGGGACTTGAAATTGCCGTATAATCCAATGCTGCGATATCCCTGCCGATAATTCCTGATGCTAAATAGATACGTTTGTCTGTAATAATGTACTGTACGTATTTCCAGTTGATTGCCCTGTAAATGGGCATAAATACGAATATAATAAGAATTATGATAATCGCGGACCCGATATTGAAACCACTATATGAATTTTCCAATGTTTTGGACAGATAAACAATTAAAGCATAACCGGCTGTCATTAAAAGCGCAATCAGATACTGGACAGGACTGCCGATTATGTACGCTACTTTGTCCGGTTTGCCCTCCCATATCAGGTTTTCACCGGGCTCAATCATATCCTTTATCATCTCTCAGGCTCCTTTCGGCGGATCAGTCTTACCTGGCACCGGTTATTCAGGATGATAATTTGTATTATATCCTGTGTTGTTTTCGGGCCTCAGGGCATTTGGATAATAAATGTCGCTCCTGATGTCAAGTGTCATCTTTTTGACCAGTTCAAACACTTTGTATGGTTCGTAAATATGCAGCAGAGCCGGTGCAAATGTATACATTTTCCGACCTTCACTGTCTGTGACATACCGCGGACCGAGATATACAGAGCCGCAATTCCGTATTTTATCCATGAAGTCCACATTGACCTGCGGATTATGGATATCGGCAAATTCTGTGACAGATATATCTCTGCCGATTATACCATTTTCGATATATATACGTTTGTTGGTAATGGCATAATTTGTGACTTTCCAGTTCATCAACCGGTAGACAGGCAATGCTACGCCCATGATAATAGCGGGGATAAGCTGAGACACCATCAAAATTACATAGATGGTCAGCTGTTCACCTCCTGCGGCAGCGGCAACAACAACAAAACCCAGAAGAAGCAGCGATGCTATGAAAAAGACGCCGGCGATAACAAGCAAAAATACAGGCCCGACAACATATGCCGTCTTATCCGGCTTGCCTTCCCAGATCAGATTCTCATCGGGATCAAACATATCTTTGATCATGCAAAAACCCCCGCTAAACCATGCTAATGTATAATATTGCTTTTCTTCTGATTGATACTACCGGCTGTAAACAGTATTATACTCAACCGGGCAAATATTGTCAATCCGGATGTTTATTGGAATAAAACGCAAAATGAAACCAGCCCATATCGGCTTCATTTTGTGCTGCCGGCTAAAATCACTGTTTTCAGAAATAGGTGCAGAATATTATGGTGACGACAGATAGTCTACATTGACAAAAGCTCCTGTGTACTGTTGAAATCATGCCCGAGCACAAATACATCCACCGATAAATCTTTTTCACCCACAGTGTTCATAATCTTATCGATGTCACCGTCATTGCGGTTGTTCGAGATAGCGTAAACCATATTGCATGAAACAGGGTATATCTTTTTGAACATCTTTTTCATACCGCCGGCAATGTCAGGAATGTTGAATTTAAGGCGGCCGTTATAAGCGGCTCTCACAACCAGCAGGTCAAGATCAAGATTTTCTGCCTGTTTGATTTCTTTATCGAGATCTTTTCTGAAGATCTCTGCATAGTTGGGCATAAGCATTGTTTCCTGCTCCTCGATAATGTTAAGATTATGCAGGACCGGAGCGATGTGGCCTGATATAGTCTCCAGGGTAAGCACATTTTCCTGGTCACTGATCAGACTGCCTGAAAAGCTGAAAACTATAATAACGCCAAGCATATTGATGTCTGATCTGTCCAGGTAAATCGGGACTATCAAAGCGCCGGTGATGGCGCCGAAAGCTTCAGTTATATTCTGACCGAAAAACTTCTTCAGCTCATTTTTTTCCAGTATCAGGACAGTTTTGCCCTTCATTACGCTGTTCCAGTATTTATTTGTCTTTATTGAAGTACAGTTGTCATTGATCCCGCAGCTGCACCTGACATTGAACAACTTTTTGCCATCATCGTACAGAGCGAGCAGGCACTTTTCTGCAAGAAACGATACTGTGAGTGTCTGAACGGTGATTTCAAGCAATGTCTGCAGATCCGCCGAACTGTTGATGTTTCTGACGAGTGTGTTTAATGATATCAGGCGATCGAGCTTACTTTGGATCAAAGCTTTTTGCTCCTCGACCTTTTTGAAGTTCTTTGCATTTGAAATAGCAATATATGTGGATGATGCGAGGCTTTCGACCAGCTCAAATATATTCCTTTTATATTCGGTACCGGTCACCGTGGCTCCGAGGGTTACGAATCCAAGCAGATTTCTGCCTTTATTAAGCAGTATGATGTACCGGGCTTTAAGACATGACAGGCTGATTATGCCGGCAGTGAAGAGACTGTTGAAGTATTCGGCGTCGCTGTCGTCTGAGACGTCTATGATGATCCTGTTGGGATCAACTTCAGCGCCTTCATTCATTTCCAGGACTATATCAGGTTTTGCGTCATTCTCAAATATGAATCTGTATGACCGTAATACGTATTTTTCGCTTTTTTCATCGTATAAAACGAATCCTGTTGCAGAGCTCTGGGTCAGTTCGGAAAAAACATCTATGGACAGGCTGTACAGCGAATCCAGGTCAAGTTGGCTCAGCAGCGCTTTTGACGACTGGTTTATGGCGAAAAGGTTGAATATTTTTTCATCCAGGCTTTTATTCTTTATCTGAAGTTCACTGTATGATCTGTAATTCCTCATTGCGCTGTTGCACAGGTTCATAAGGACCTGGCATATTATAAGATCGTCATCATCAAAGCTTTCCGCAGATCTTTCGGGTATCAGCAGGAAACCTTCAAGTGTGGTATCCACTATTATTGGCACAGCCAACTCTATGCTGCAGTTCTGATAAATGTCCTCATCAAAATATTTCAAAATCGCATTTCGCCCGGAAAGTATGCTCCCATGGAAAACAGGCAGGTCATTCAGGCGCTGGCTGCTTTTTATGACCGACACGCCGATATTCCGCCCTTTTTCCCTGACCAATACATATTTATCGTCCTTTTTGCAGAACAGGGAAGAACTTTCCAGTGTTAAGAGTTCATTTATGAAATCAAAAGCAGCCAGCATAATCTGCTCCGAATTCAACTGCTGGGAAAAATAATCAACTGCCATTATCAGTCCGGAGTAACGGAACATTTTACCCGAAATGGATTTTTCCTTTTTTTGCACATCTACCTGTTCAAGTATCTTATCATAGTCCATTATAAAATCCCCTCCAATGGCAGATTTCTATAATTCCTTTATTTCCATGTCCTGTATGAAGAAGCAGGGTGCTAAAATTGATTTCCTGATCTCTTTAATATCGCTTTTTATCTGGATCATTGTGTTAGGGTATACTTTTCTAAGAATATTTACCTCGCCTTCACCTTTGACCTGGAAGTATTTCTTAATTTTTTTTATTTCGTTTTCAAGCTGTTTTATCCTGTCTTTGCATTCGAAGTACTTATCTCTTATGGATTCATAGTCTTTAAACTGCTTCGATGTATTTAACGGGGAGTTGTTATATAACGCAAAGAGCTGTTTTGCCTTTGAAAGCTCCATTCTTGCCCTGATAAGCGATTCATTCAGATTATCCAGTTCTTCTTTCATTTTACTCCGGTCGAATCCGGCCACTATTATTTCTGTACGGTTTTCATGTTCATTGCCGATATATGCTGCTTCAACTTTTTGCTCCGCTTCGATCTTCCCGCCGATTATCCTGCCCCTGGATGATTCGACAATGACCTGCTTTGCCCTGATATTGCTGTTGAGGCAGTAATAACCGACGTAAACTATGCCGCTGCAGATGACTGTTGCGTCCGAAATATACTTGGTGTAAATGTCCTTTGTCGATTTTATAACAGCCTTGTTTCTTCCGGCTATACCACCTTTTATAAGTATATTTCCGCCGCGGCTGACGACTTCCTTTACACTTCCTACTCCGAACTCCCCCAGGATTTCTATGTCATCTCTGGCAGCAACGGAGAAATTATCTGCTATGGAGCCTCTTACGGTAAGGTACCCGTCAAAGTCTATATTTCCCGTATTGAAATCTACATTGTCCATTATTTCAAGATAGTTTGAAACACTGATCATGTCGCCGTTATAGTGCACTGCTCCGTTTATTTTTGAAAACAGCCGGGTGACACCATCGGAGTATTCTTCCCTGACAGTGGCGGGATCATAAAAAAGTGGAAATCTTTTCCCTTTTAGCTGGTGGATTGTCTCGCCTTTGACAGATTTGCCGGGTGTTCCGTCAGTCGGTTCTGTCCTTTCTCCCAGCCAGTCGCCTTCTTTGACCTTATTTATAAGGTTCAGCTCGTAATAGTCTGCTCTGCCGTCTTCTTTTATTTCCGGTTTCGGTTCTTTGAGTTCGTACATTCTGATAACGGAATCACGGCCATTAACAGGCGGTATTCCTTCAGCAATCAGGATAGGTTCTCCGATGCGCAGGCCGTTGAGCAGGACATCCTTTTTGATCCCGAAAACAACTCCCCTTTCCCACAGTTTGATGAGTATTTCCCGGATGAGGTCGGCCCTGTTGGATTCTGAAAGCTCAGATTCATCTATATGGAGCGAGATATAGGCATGCATATCGTTATCGGTCAGTTCGACAACGATCCTTTCATCTATCGAACCGATTCTGACCTGTGGATGCGGTGCGTGGAGCAAAGCTTTTCTGATGGAAATGAAACTGGTTATCCTGATTTCAGGATGTTTTTCCATTATTGCGTTAAAATCATACATCGAATAGCCTTTTTTATAAGTTTCGAGATATACACCGTCATCCAGTTTTGCGATCCTTAGGAAATCATTTTTAATAATGTTCATATTATCACCGCAGCAATATAATAGAGACTGTGTATCTAATACTATTCGATAAATATCTTTTGTTTCCTCCTTTTTTCGACTTAATTATTTAAATTTGACATTTAAGAATGAGTTATGGAGCATGTTTATCTTTATGGGTGCATAAAGCCGTGTTTCTCATGAATGCAGAAATAAGGTATAATGGGTTTGGGAGTGAGATTATTGAATAACAGCGGAAAAACTGATTTTAGATCAAAAACATCAATACTGTTCGATCTTGACGGAACACTTACCGATCCTGGTATCGGGATAACAAGATCTGTAAACTATGCGCTGGAATCTTTCGGGATTCATACTGAGGATCTGAATGAACTTTGTAAGTTTATTGGTCCGCCGCTTAAGGAATCGTTCATGATATATTATGGATTTACAGAAAAGCAGGCATTGGCAGCAGTTGAAAAATACAGGGAATATTTCAGGGAGAAAGGCATATATGAAAATGAAATGATGGAAGGGATAGACGTTTTGCTCAGAAGGCTGGCAGATGATGGAAGACAGCTGATAGTGGCGACATCGAAGCCAAAAGTTTTCGCAGATATCATACTTGAACATTTCGATATTATGAAATACTTCAGTCTTGTATGCGGCAGTGAGCTGGACGGCACGAGAGTCAATAAGGATGAAGTGATAAGGTATGCTATTGACAAAGCCGGCATACAGGATCTCAGTTCCGCCGTCATGGTAGGGGACCGTGAACATGATGTCATTGGCGCCGGGAAAGTTGGGATGGACTGTATCGGCTGCCTGTTCGGCTATGGTACCCGTGACGAACTGCAGGCTGCAGGAGCGGCACTTATTGTCGGAACTGTGGAAGAACTGGGAACAGTACTGCTGGGTTAATGACGTATCTGTAAAAAGAGTGCGGAACTGTCAGGCCATGTTGGCAAACATAACTAAAGAGGCACAGAAAATTGGGACAGCGTGTATATGATTTCAGTAGAACGGCAGTGTGCATATGTGAAGCGAAAAGGAGGAAGTTATTTTGCGGATCGAATTGCGGGAGTGTTCAGTTAACGACGGATATGAAATACTGGAAATGCTTCGGGAGATAGGGCGCGGAGAAAACGGTTTCGAGAACAGTGTATACAATATCCGTGATGAGGAATTCCGTGGCGTAATCCACAGCTGGATAGATGCATCCCGTGGGATAGGTCTGAGACCCGATCATGTCCCTCAGACTGTTTACTGGCTCTATGCTGACGACCGTCCGGTCGGTATAGCAAAGCTTCGAAGTTATCTGAATGATAGGCTCAGAAGCCATGGAGGACATATCGGCTACTGTATACGTCCGTCAGAAAGAAAAAAAGGCTATGGGACGATCATTCTGGGTGAAGTGCTGAAAAAGGCGTCAGAAATGAAAATTCCAAGAGCACTTATAACATGTAATGATGACAATACGGCTTCCAGGCGGGTGATAGAGAAGAACGGCGGCATACTTGAGAAAGTGACCGGCGGTACATGCCTGTACTGGATCCGTCTGGACGGGGAGAAAGGCATGCGTGAGATCCACCCCGATGATTATTATGAAATGATCCGGCTCTGGATGGATACACCCGGGATAGGTATCAGCGAAGCAGACTCTGAAAGCAGGATACGTGATTTTCTGCTGAGGAATCCGGGCTTCAGCTGGTGCTTCAAAGATGAGGACAGGATAGTGGCGACATCTCTTTGCGGGCACGACGGCAGAAGGGGTTATATTTACCATACAGCAGTATTGCCTCAATACAGGGGACGGGGCATAGGACGCATGCTGGTCGAAAAGAACCTCCTCAAGCTTAAGGAGGCTGGCATTGAAAAATGCCATATTTTTGCTTTTGCTGACAATGAACTGGGTAATGCTTTCTGGAACGCAATTGGATGGGAAAAGCGCAATGATATATGTGTCTGTTCACGGAGCATATGAACCTGGTACACACGGCATAATTTCAGAGCAGAACATATTACAGAAAAGTATAAATTACCGGACAAGTTGTATTGAAGAATAAATACGGCAGATTTTGTGACAGTTCAATTAATACTGTTAATACTGTAAAAAATCACAATTCCTGTCTGGCACAATGGAAACAGATGAGGAAGATACCGGTCAGGACACAATTAAGGGCGCCGGCCTTCCATTTGCGAAAGCAGCGCCCTTTGCCGGACCGGCATGTTTTACTTTTTTGTATAACATGAGCAGCCTCTTTTCTGGCTCGTTTATATACTGAGGATAATATAACCCTGTGAAATACTCACATGATCGCCTTATTACTGGACTGGAGCGGTCTGGGGCTGACGTTTTGCGATCAGGTATGTGACTGTACCGAACAGCACAGCCGCTGTTATAAAACTGATCGGAGCCAGCAGTATGCCGTTTGGTTTGCCGATGAACAGTACAGTTTCAATCAATTTTATGATGTCCAGTGATTTGGCGCTAAACGGCAATGCCAGGAAAACAAGGCCAAAGCCGACCCAGAACAGTATAATGAAATATTTGCCGAATTTGTACGCCAGTGCTCCGTACAGCATGGAGAAGGCCGTGAGCGCTATTAACATAGCTGTGCAGAACAGCAGTACGGATGCTTTACTGCAGCCGGGATATATTATCTGGAGCAGGTTTACTGTTGTATTGGAATCGCCCGCAAGCATCCTGTTAATCAGTGAATCAGTAATATCGAAAATAAATGTAAGGAATGTCAGTATAAACGATAATACTATGTTTGACAATGATGAAGAAACAAATATCGTTTTTCTTGTGTTGCCGTTGATCATCAGATAATTGAATGACTGCCTGTAATCAGCTATGACATATACAAAGGCGAAAAACACTGCCCCGATAATAAAGCCTGAACTGAAGCTGTTTGTTGTGATGTCACCTCCGGATAAGAGGGGAATGCACAATAGTCCGATACTGACGAGAAAATAAATAACTGTAAAATATATGATGCTTATAATCATATTTTTTGTTTGGAAACGCAAACACGTGGAGATTCTTTTCATAACTTTTCCTCCTTGCTGCTGTCTGTAAGGTAAATAAACAGTTTCTGTACCGGTATAGGGGCGATATCCACGTTGCAGGATTTAAGTTCTCTCATGCTTTCTTCGGTGAGTTTTTCGAAAATTGCAGATATCCTGACATTACCTACGATTTCATCATGAATAACGTTGTGGCCTGCCGCGGCCGATTCTACATCTGCCGGCCTGCCGGATATATAAAAGGCCATTTCCCTGAGGTCTGTAACCTGCATCTGGCTTACCAGTTCGCCTTCCCTTATAATCAGTACATCTTCGAAAACATCTGCGGATTCTTCGATCAGGTGGGTTGAAATAATAAGTGTCCTGGGATTTTTAGCATAGTCGTCGAGAAGTTCCCTGTAGAACAGGTCCCTGACTGCTGCGTCAAGGCCAAGTACAGGCTCATCGAATATTGTGAGTGGAGCTCTTGATGCAAGACCAATAATGATGCGCAATATGGATTCATAACCTCTTGAAAGCGCTTTATATTTCTTTCTTTTATCAAGGTTAAACTTGTCACAGAGCTGGTCTGCATACTGCATATCAAAATTGTCAAAGAACATTGCTGCTGAATTGAATATTTCTGATACTTTAGTGGATGTTATAAAATAGTTTTTCTCAGGCATATAACATATGCAGGGAAGGATTTCCTGGTTCTCAACAGCATTCCTGCCCATGACCATGACTTCGCCGCTGTCTGCAAATATCCTTGAAGTTATTATATCCAGCAGTGTCGTTTTGCCAGCGCCGTTTCGCCCAAGCAAGCCGTATATTTTATTGCTTTCAAGCTTTACCGAGAAGTTTTTCAGAGCAGTTACATCCCTGTATTTTTTAGTAAGCCCGCTGACCTCAAGTATGAAACTGCTCATTTGCTCCATGTTATTCATTAACTTCGCCTCCTTTTTTGATCATTTCGATAATTTCATCAATTCCGATTCCAAGATTTTTTGCTTCTTCCAGCAATGTTACAATGAATTTGTCATAAAAGCTGTTTTTGCGTTCTTTCAGGATCAATTCTCTTGCGCCGGCCTTTACAAACATACCTATCCCTCGCTTTTTATAAAGAATGCCCCGGTCAACAAGCATGTTTATTCCTTTGCCGGCTGTTGCCGGGTTTATTTTATAAATAACAGCCATCTGGTTCGTTGATGGTATTTGAGTCTCTTCTTCAATCACACCCTTTACGATATCATCCTCGATACTCTCTGCGATCTGCAGATATATGGATTTTTCATTGCTGAAATCAAGCTTCAATATTACACCTCCTCTTATATACTCAACCGGTTAATTACTTGTGTAATTAACTATATAACAAATCGGGATGAAAAGCAATACCAAATTGAAATCTGTTGGATTTCCAGTTAATGAGTTTGCAGTAAAAAAGACGTCAGCCTCTTGCATCAGAGGAGACGTCTTTTACATCTTTGCTTAACGGATACGGTCTGAACTGAAAAATGACTTATTTGCTGTCCTGGCAGCGGACCGGGTATTATGAAGTTTCCCGGCTCACTGCAGTTTGTCAGGCCGCTGCTTTATACCGGCAGAATATCAGCGTGAGCTGGAGAAATAGGATACAATGGCTTCTGCCAGCTTTTTGGCGAGATATTTCTGTTCTATGTCACTTGTCAGCATTTCAAATTCCGCAGGATTTGGTACAAAGCCCATTTCAATCAGCATGGATGGTGTCCATGTCCCACGGACCACATAGAAGTTTGCCCATTTGATGCCCTTGTTGGTGCGGCCGGCTTTTGCCGCCCCGTCTGCAAGCTTTTTCGACAGGGATTTGGCTATCGCTTCCTTGTAGTGAACCGAAAAGCCCTCAATTTTGGATATATCTACGTTTTCAGCCATGCTGTTGGAGTGGATCGAAAGAAACATATCCGGTTTTGCGTTCCTGGAAGCTGTAAGTCTGTCTGAAAGTGAAACTGCAACATCGGTGTCCCTGGTCATAAGCACCTTTGCACCAAGCTTCTGCAGTTCGGTTTTCAGCTTGAGGGCTGTTTCCAGATTGATCTTTTTTTCGGCATAAGCAGTTCCCAATGGCCCTGTGGCGCCTGAGTCCGTGCCTCCGTGACCAGGGTCCAGCATTATGGTGATGCCGGCAAGGGGTTTGCTCCCTGACGATGCTTTTACCGGCCTTTTTATATGCACTGTTATACCGTCGGTGGTCTTCTCAATGTAATATCCTTCGATATGGGCGCCGGATTTTATTGTCAGCATATACTGGCCAATGTGCCCGGATTTGACGAACTCTGCTTTCTCAAACAGCGAATCTGAAGGCAGTACAGGCAGTTTGCCTGATGTTGCAGCTGATATGTTTACTTTCAGTTTTGTACCGTCGAAGGAAGCTGTTGCAGCCAGCGACGAAGGGTATGCCAGCTTCAGGGTATCCCATTTGGTTCCTGTCCTGTATATTGCCGAAGTTACTTTCGTATTAAGGGATGCTTTGGATGTATATGTTGATATGCTTATTTTCCTGACCCACAGGCCTGATGCCAGCCTTGCGTAACTTCCGGTCATGCCGGTGACATAGTCGACCATTCCCCTGCGCAGTTCATATGCAGCTCCGGCTGAGGAATCGGGAGTTTCGAAGGTATCAATATCTTCATTTATTATCTCGGCATAAAAGGGCGAACCTTTCATTATAACGCCTACTTTGGCCGGAGCCTTACAGGTTTTGACGGTGCCATTGTAGTTCATGGTATAGACCGGCTCGCCGAGATCAATGTTGCGGGGAGTGCCGGTATATGATGGTATTGTGTATGTGTACGTGAATTTTGCCTGATACAGACCGCCGCTTTTTGATGACGTGGTCATATTGTAGGTTTTGCCGCCTATACTTACGGTAACTTTTGCACCTGCAGGAGCCTGACATGACAGAGTGATCTTTTCACCGGGCATCCTGTACTCCTGTGACTGAGGAAACACTGATGATGCCACTATTCCTGCCTTGCTCATTTTTGCCGCGGCGGAGGAGCCTGCAGTTCTGGTGATAATTCTTGTCACATAGGATCCTTCCTGAGAAAAAGTAAAGGTATTGGCTCCTTTTTCAAGGCCGACCAGAAGACCGAAGTAACCTTTGGAAGAACGGTTTTCAACCAGTTTCCCGTTGATATACAGCGGCTTTGAAGGGTCGGATGTACCGGTGAGATAGTATTTGCTGTAGCCTGTACTGATATTGCCGGAAGGCCATGCCACGGTTACGGGTATGTCGGCTGTTTTCCCGTCGATACGCTCATAGACGCTTTTGATTGTGGCCATCAATGCCGGATATTTTGCAATTGATGTGTAATTATAGAACACACTGCCCTTTACTTCCGGATAGTTTCTGTTAAGCAGCATCTGTTTTTCTATTTCAGCGACACCGTACCATGGACTGGTTTTGCTGGAATCTCCTGCTTTGTATGCTGCATGCCCTATATACAGGTCCACCGATGTTCCGCTGACGACATCTTTCCACCACGACAGAAGTTTGCTGTAGTCGGCGGTCTTGTAACCGATGTTCCAGTAGATCTGCGGGCAGATATAATCCAGAAGGCCTTCTTTGACCCATTTCCTTGAATCGGCATAGTGGTCATAATATGTTTCAAGTCCGCTGGTGTCGCTTCCAAGCGGGTTGTTTTTTTTATTGGCCCAGATGCCAAAGGGGCTTACGCCGAAACGTATGTTTTTGCCGGATGCCTTTATGGCCTTGTTCACGTCTGTAATCAGTGCAGTTATATTGTCTCTGCGCCATTGCCCGATATCCTTGTATCCTTTGCCGTATTTGGCAAATGTTTTGGAATCGTTGAAATCTCTTCCCGGGTAAAAATAATCGTCAAAATGGATACCGTCTATATCATAGTTGCTGACTATTTCCATAATGCCGTCGACAATGAGCTTGCGTACCTCCGGGATACCGGGGTCGAAGTACAGGTTGTTGTCGGAATATGTTACTACCCATCCGGGATTTTTGCGCGCAGGATGGCTGGAATGCAGCGAACTGATCGTTGGCTTGGCTTCGGAAGCTGTTTTTTTGGTTATGCGGAACGGATTGATCCATGCGTGCAGTTCTATGCCGCGTTTATGAGCTTCTGCTATCCAGAAAGCCAGTGGATCAAAATCTCCGTCCGGAGCCTTACCCTGGGCGCCTGTCAGATATTTTGACCAGGGGAAATACCTGGATTTATAAAAGGCATCGGCAGTCGGCCTTACCTGCAGAAACACCGCGTTAATCCCCATATCGCGGGCATTATCCAGTATGTTCAGCGCTTCGCTTTTCAGGACTTCCGGATCTGTTGAAGGCTTGGACGGATAGTCTATGTTAACGACTGTTGCTACCCACATCCCGCGCATTTCGGTGCTGGTCCTGACCGGTGTGCTTTTGCTGTTCTTGTTTTGAGTGCCTGAATTTACAGCCATGACAGTCGTTTCTGACAAAAATGCCATACCCTTCATCACATCGTCAGACAATGACAGGATGTCTGTGTAGCCTGCGGCAGAACTGCTTCCTGCCTGGCCGGCAGATGCCGGAACTGCAGTATTCTGTCCCGCGGCACATGCGTTGGCAGATGCAAGTACAAACAGCATGGCTGCCATCATTATGGCTGATAGGATTCGCTTTGGCAAAATATTCATCATTAGCTCCTTTGCAGTTTATTATAGTTATTTCGACATAATATTTCTGCAAAAGTTCCGCTAAAACCTGTGATGTTAAATATATTTTAAACATTTGTAATTAATAAGTAACATTACTGCCTGTGTGAATCTGCATAGTTTTTTAACGGAAATTTGCGGTGTTTTCATGAAACACGGCTGATTTTGAAAATATTATTGCTGATCATGCGGCATATTTATTTAGTAATGATTTATACAACAGGCGGTGTATGCTTTGCCGGGGAAGATAACTGATATACTGCTGTATATTACTCTTTTTATTGCAATTGTTATATATTTATATATCAGCGTGCTGCCGGCGGAACCTGCTGCGGGATCAGAGAATGACGGATATTCGGATGACAGGATAAAATGCAGCTGTGACGGGCACGAACGGTCTTTTGCCGATGATGACTATTCCTCTGCGGCTCCGGATGATTCTGAAGACGAGACTGCCGCTGTCAATAATATGACTGTAGAAACCGACGATGACGGCAGTTTGCGGGAAGATGCCAGTTCTATTCACACACAGGAGGAGAACGGCACGAAGAAACATGATGTCAGCCCGTCAGGCTGGCATCTGTATGTGGATCTTGATCAAAAGATGATGTATGTGTACAGAGACGGAGAGCTTATCAAAAAGTATGGCGTTTCGGGCGGAAAACCAAGTTCTCCGTCGCCGCTGGGCACATGGAAGATTATCAACAAGGATACCTGGGGTGAAGGTTTCGGCGGAGCCTGGCTCGGGCTCAACGTACCATGGGGCCGGTACGGCATCCACGGTACCAAAGAACCCTGGGCTATTGGCAAGGTCAATAACTCAAAGGGCTGCATCAGGATGAAGAATGAAGATGCGAGAGAACTGTACAGGCTTGTGCCGTATAATACGATTGTTACAATCGTTTATGAAAACATACCTTTTTACCCCATGAGAGATGGCGATGTCGGGTCAGATGTACTGGCTGTGGAAAGGGCTCTGAAGAAGCTGGGTTACTATCATGGAAGTGAGGACGGAGTATTCGGCAGTGCTTTGAAGAATGCTGTATTAGATTTTCAGAAAGACAATAAACTATATGCCACAGGTGTTATAAATAACAGCACATATGAGCGCATAATGGAATTGGAAAAGGAATACGATGAGAAGCAAAGAAAGATAAAGGAGGAACAGGAGAGCAGACTGCGTGAAAGTGAACGCGAATAAATGTTTGTACAGAATGCGTATGAAATGTTTTTTGCCATTTAAAAGCATAAACTGTTA